>ERZ777003.377-NODE-377-length-90432-cov-18.861347_pt1 | contig 90432 bp, 95 predicted proteins | sample MGYA00374956_ERZ777003 | MGnify/ENA primary metagenome ERZ777003 (study PRJEB29302, sample SAMN06268252) | bioreactor metagenome | isolation source: Joint BioEnergy Institute, California, USA | place: USA:Joint BioEnergy Institute, California, USA | collected...
TGCGTGCGCATCGGCGCCATGCGCTGCCACAGCCAGGCGCTGACCATCAAGCTCAAGAAGGACGTGCCGCTCGACGAGATCGAGGGGCTGATCGCCGACGCCAACGACTGGGTGAAGGTCGTGCCCAACACCCGCGAGGCGTCCATGAAGGAGCTCACCCCGACCGCGGTGACCGGCACGCTGACCGTGCCGGTCGGCCGGCTGCGCAAGCTCAACATGGGTCCGAGCTACCTGGGCGCGTTCACGGTCGGCGACCAGCTGCTGTGGGGCGCCGCCGAGCCGCTGCGGCGGATGCTCAGGATCCTGTTGGAAGATTGATCCTCTTCCTGACCACGACCCCCGCGAACGCGGGGGTTTTTACTTCGAGACCTGGCGATCGCGATGACCAAGACCGTTGACCTGGCAATCGTCGGCGCCTCCGGCGCCATCGGCGAGGCGATGCTCGAACTGCTCGCCGACCGCGACTTCCCCATGGGGCGCCTGTACCTGCTCGACGACGAGCGCTCTCTGGGCAAGAAGCTGGAATTCCGCGACCGTTATTTGCCGGTAGAGGCGCTCGAAGGATTCGATTTCGGCAAAGTCCGTCTGGTTCTGTTCGCCGCGTCGGCGCAAATCGCCGCCGAATACGCGCCGAAGGCGGCCGCGGCGGGCGCGCTGGTGGTCGATACCAGCGGCTTTTTCAACGCAGACCCGGAAATACCGTTGGTCGTGCCGGAAGTGAACGCCGCTGAGCTGGCGCGCTGGCAGGCGCGGCGCATCATCGCCAGCCCCGGGCCGGGGGCGGTGCAATTGGCGTTGGTGCTCAAGCCGCTGCTGGATCGCGCCGGCCTGGAGCGGGTCAATGTCGTTTCCTATCAGGCGGTATCGGCCTTGGGTAAGGACGCGGTGGAGGAGTTGGCCGGGCAAACCGCGGGCTTGCTCAATCTCAAGCAGATCAAACCGAAACTGTTCCCGCGTCAGATCGCCTTCAACGTCATTCCGCAGGTCGACGAGATCGGCGACGACGGCTATACCCGGGAGGAATGGCGCCTGCAGGACGAAACCCGCCGGCTGCTCGGCGCGCAGGCGCTGCCCCTGAGCGCCACCTGCGCCTGGGTGCCGGTGTTCTACGGCCACTCCATGGCGGTGCGGGTGGAGACCCGCGAGCCGCTGTCGGCCGAGGCCGCGCGCAAGCTGCTGAAGAAGGCGCCGGGCGTGGAAGTGCTCGACGGCAGAAAATCTGGCGGATATCCGACACCGGTCACGGAAGCCGCCCACAGCGATGATGTATTCGTAGGGCGCATCCGTGACGACCTATCCCATGCCCGGGGTTTGAATTTCTGGGTAGTCGCAGATAATGTTCGTAAGGGCGCGGCGCTAAATGGAATACAGCTCGCGGAAATGCTCGTACGCGATCACCTGTAGCGCGCTTGGGGGACGCTAACAACCATAAGCTGGGACGGAATTGCCACGGTCGGACCCGGCAATAGGACAAACTATGGCACGTAGCAAAATCGCGATCGCATTTACGTTGGTGGGCACGGTGCTTTCTTCGGCTGCCCACGCGTTGGGGTTGGGGGCGATCGAAGCTAAGTCCCATCTGAACCAGCCTCTGGAAGCACGCATTCCCTTGATCGCCAGCGATGCGGACGAGGTCGAAACGCTGGTCGTTAGTCTGGCTTCGCCCCAGGCTTTCGAGCGTGCCGGAATCCCGAGGCCGTTCAGCTTAACCAAATTGAAGTTCCAGGTAGTGAAGGGCGAGCGTCCCTTCATTCTGGTAACCAGCCGCGAACCGATCAAAGAGCCTTTTCTCGATTTCCTGATCGAGGCTAGCTGGGGCCGCGGCCGTCTGGTGCGCGAATTCACCCTGCTGTTGGATCCGCCCGTTTACGCCCAGCAACCGCGGCCCATGGTGGTGACGCCGCCGCAGTCCAGGACGCAAGCGAGCCCCGCGCCGGCCGGCGGTGTCAGCACGGCACCGGCCGCGACGCCGGGCAGTGTCGGCGCCGGCGAGTCCTTGCCGCCGGCCGTGCGCGACTACGGCCCGGTCAAGGCCAACGACACCTTGTGGAAGATCGCCGCGCGGGTTCGGCCGGACCAGTCGGTCAGCATCAACCAGACCATGGTGGCCTTGTACCAGGCCAACCCCAATGCCTTCATCGACGGTGACATGAACCGCCTCAAGCGCGGCCAGGTGCTGCGCGTGCCGGATCGCGACACGATCGCTCGGGTGAGCGCGGCTCAAGCCAACGCCGAGGTCCGCGCCCAGCTGGCGCGCTGGCAGCAGAGCCGGAACCAGGCGGCGGAGGCCGGCGGTGCCGCCGAGGTGGCCGCCGCCCGTTCCGAGCCGGAGCCGCAGGCCAGGCTCAAGGTGGTGGCGCCCAGCGGCAGCGGCGGCGAGCAGGCCGCGACCTCGCTGCTGGACCGCGATCTGGCGGCCAGCCCCGAGGTGGTGCGGCAGCTGCAGAACGAGCTGCGGCTCAGCGAGGAGTCGCTGGCCAGCCTCAAGGCCGAGAACGAGGAGCTGAAGCAGCAGCTGACCGCGCTGCGCGAGCAGCTGGTCGCGCAGCAGGAGCGCCTGATCAATATCAATGCCGAGTCGCCGGTGCCGGCCGCCGGCGGGGCGCAGCCGCCGGTCGAGCAGGCGGTTGTCGCCGAACTGACCGAGCCGGCCGCCGTCGAGCAGACTCCTGTCGAGCAGCCTGCGGCGGAGCAGCCGCAGGCCCAAGCGCAAGTCGAGCAGCCGCCGGCGGCGGAACAGCCGGCGCCGCCGCCGGTCGCCGAGAAGAAGCCGAAGCCGCGTCCGGCCGCCAAGGTAGAGCCGCCGCCTCCGCCGCCCGGCTTCTTCGACGACGTCAAGAACATCGGCCTGGTCGGCGGCGCGGTGGCGTTGCTGCTGGCGCTGTTCTACGTGTTCTGGCGCCGGCGCGCCCGGCGTGCGGAGGACGAGGAGCCGGTCGAGGTCGAGGCGACTTCCGCGGTCGCCGAGCAGCCGGCGGCCGAGCAGGGGCAGCCTCAAGCGGAAGAGGAGCCGCTGCTGCAGCCGGTCGACGACGAGCTGACGGTGGCCGCCGACGGCGGCGACCTGCTGCCCGAGTCCGACGCGCTCAGCGAGATCGACGTGTACATGGCCTACGGCCGCTACGATCAGGCCCAGGCCGTGGCGCTCAAGGCGCTGGAGCGCGAGCCCGGCCGGACCGAGCTGCGCCTGAAGCTGCTGGAGATCCTGGCGCTGCTGCACGACCGTGCCGGCTTCGAGCGCGAGGCGCTGGCGCTGCGCGATCAGGTCGGCACCGACGACCCGGCCTGGGAGCGGGCGGTCGCCATGGGCCGCGAGCTGGCGCCGGACAGCGCTCTGTTCGGGGCCGCCGAAGAGGCCGCGCCCGCGGTCGAAGAGCCGCAGGCCTCGCTTGACACGCCGCTGGATTTCGGCGAGCTCACGTTCGAGGCGCCGGCCGCCGCTGCCGAGTCGGCGCCGCAGGCGGCCGAGGAGGCGAGCGGCCGGGAGGCCGAGCCGCAGGCCGCGGCCGACGACGATCTGTCCCTGGATTTCAACCTGGACGAACCGCTGGAGGCGGCTCCCGAGCAGCGCGCGGAGGAGGCCAAGCCCGCCGAGGACGAGCTGCCGAGCCTGGACTTCGACCTGTCGTTCGAGCAGCCCGCCGAGGAGCCGAGCGATAACGTTATCGAGTTCACGCCGGCGGCCGCGGAGACCGCGGCCGATTCCTGGGAGGAACTGGACGAGGTCGGCACCAAGCTCGACCTGGCCCGCGCCTACCTCGACATGGGCGATGTCGAGGGCGCGCGCAGCCTCTTGGACGAGGTGATCAGCGAAGGCAACGCTCGGCAGAAGAACGAAGCCGAGGCGCTGCTCAAGCAGATCGCCTGATCCGCGTCCGGGACCGTTCCCCCCCACCAGCCGACCGGGGCTCAGGCCCCGGTCGGCGTTTTCGGTTTCGACGCATAAGATATGCACCCCGTTATCCGTGTGCTGTGTCTGCTGGTGTTGGCCGCTTGCCTGGCGCGGGCCGGCTGGCGCGAGCTGGCGCTGGCCGCCGTGCCGCTGGCGTTGATTTACGGTCGCGGCGGACGGGGGTTGTGGTCGCGGTGGCTCGCGACCGTGCGGCGGCTGCGGGTACTGCTGCTGTCGATCGCCATCGTCTATGTCTGGTTCACGCCCGGCGAGTCCTTGTGGCCGGCGCTCGGCGCGCTGTCGCCCAGCGCCGCCGGCCTGGAGCAGGGTGCGCAGCGCACGGCGGCGCTGCTGCTGCTGGTCGCGGCGGTGCAGCTGCTGCTGACGACGACCGGGCGCGATCAGCTGCTGGCCGCCATTCGCTGGTTGGTCCGGCCGCTGCGGCCGTTCGGGCTCGATCCCGAACGGCTGGCGCTGCGGGTGGTGCTGGCAATGGAGGCGGTGCCGCAGCTGCGCGCTGCGGTGGCCGAACGCCGCCAGGTCAGTGCCGGGCTGCCGCGACTGCGGCGGATCGGGGCGTTCGCCGACGACGTGTTCGCGGCTACGCTGGCGGCCGCCGAGCGGGCGCCGCTGCCGGCGGTGACCGTGCCGGCGCTGGCGGCGCCGGCGCCGTGGCAGTGGCTGTTGCCGCTGGCGCTCGCGCTGGCGTTGGGATGGGGCTGAGTCTTTCTATGCGTATAGCTGCGGTGATCGAGTACGACGGCGCCGGTTTTGCCGGCTGGCAGCGCCAGCGCCATGCCGGCACGGTGCAGGAGGCGGTGGAGGAGGCGCTGAGCCGGGTGGCGAACCAGCCGATCAGCGTCACCTGCGCCGGCCGTACCGACGCCGGCGTGCACGCCACGGCGCAGGTGATCCATTTCGACACCGACGCGCGTCGGCCCGAGCGGGCCTGGGTGCTGGGCAGCAATACCCATCTGCCGGAGGCGGTGCGCATCGTGTCGGTGCGGGAGGTGGACGAGGAGTTCCACGCCCGCTTCTCGGCGCTGGCGCGGGCCTACCGCTACGTGATCGCCAACAAGCCGGTGCGGCCGGCCCTGCACCGGCAGCGGGTGGCCTGGACCCACAAGGCGCTGGATGCGGAGCGCATGCACGTCGCCGGCCAGTGCCTGATCGGCGAGCACGATTTCTCCTCGTTCCGCGCCGTGGCCTGTCAGGCTCGGCATCCGATCCGCCGCGTCGACCGGCTGAGCGTGACTCGCCGCGGCGACTATCTCTATCTCGACATCGAGGCCAACGCCTTCCTGCACCACATGGTGCGCAACATCGCCGGCGTGCTGATGGCGATCGGCAGCGGCGAGCGGCCGGTGGAGTGGGCGCGCGAGGTGCTGGAGGCGCGCGACCGCACCCAGGGCGGCGTCACCGCGCCGCCGGAAGGGCTGTACCTGGTGAAAGTGGTCTATCCGGAGCGGTTCGCCATGACCGTGCAGGGCGAGCTGCCCGTCTTTGCCTAGGACGGGCCCGCAGGGTAGGATTTGCGTCTTGTCTGTCGTGGACTGAAGGCCCACCGTGCGCACCCGCATCAAGATCTGTGGCATAACCCGGCCCGAGGACGGAGCGTACGCCGCCGCCGCGGGAGCGGACGCCATCGGCCTGGTGTTTTGCGCCGCCAGTCCGCGTTGCGTGTCGCCGGCGCAGGCGCGCGAGATCGTCGCCGCGCTGCCGCCGCTGGTGACGGTGGTGGCGCTATTCCTCGATCCGCAGCCGCACGAAGTCGAGCAGGTGCTGGCGTCGGTGCCGGTCGATCTGCTGCAGTTCCACGGCGCCGAGCCGCCGGAGTTCTGCCGTCGCTTCCAGCGCCGCTACCTCAAGGCGCTGCCCATGGGCGGCGGCGCCGATCCGTTGGCGCTGGCGGCGCAGTATCCCGACGCCGCCGGTTTCCTGCTCGACAGCCATGCCCAGGGCGGTATCGGCGGAACCGGCACGACCTTCGACTGGTCCACCATACCATCGACGCTGCCGCGGCCCTTCCTGCTCGCCGGCGGCCTGCATCCCGGCAATGTGGCCGAGGCCGTGCGCACTTGCCGCCCCTACGGGGTGGACGTCAGCAGCGGCGTCGAATCGGCCAAAGGTATCAAGGACTCCGCCAAGGTGGCGGCGTTCATCGACGAGGTACGACGTGTCCAATTCGACTGACGCGCACAGCGAAACCATCGACTTCAGCCGCTATCCGGACGACCGCGGCCACTTCGGCCCGTACGGCGGCCGGTTCGTGGCGGAAACGCTGATGGCGCCGCTGGAGGAGCTCAAGGCCGCGTACGAGCGCTACCGCAACGATCCCGAATTCCTAGCCGAGCTGGAGTACGACTTCCAGCACTACGTCGGCCGCCCCTCGCCGCTGTACTACGCCGAGCGGCTGACCAAGCATCTGGGCGGGGCCAAGATCTACCTCAAGCGCGAGGATCTCAACCACACCGGCGCGCACAAGATCAACAACGCCATCGGCCAGGCGCTGCTCGCCAAGCGCATGGGCAAGAAGCGCGTCATCGCCGAGACCGGTGCCGGCCAGCACGGCGTGGCCACCGCGACCGTGGCGGCCCGCTTCGGCATGGAGTGCGTGGTCTACATGGGCGCCGAGGACGTGCAGCGGCAGTCGCCCAACGTGTTCCGCATGAAGCTGCTGGGCGCCGAGGTGGTGCCGGTGCACTCGGGCACCCGCACCCTCAAGGACGCGCTCAACGAGGCCATGCGCGACTGGGTGACCAACGTCGACAACACCTTCTACATCATCGGCACCGTCGCCGGCCCGCATCCTTACCCGATGATGGTGCGCGACTTCCAGTCGGTGATCGGGCGCGAGACCAAGCGCCAGTTCCTGGCCGCCGAGGGCCGTTTGCCGGATGCCCTGGTGGCCTGCGTCGGCGGCGGCTCCAACGCCATGGGGCTGTTCTATCCGTTCTTGCAGGACAAGTCGGTGGCGCTCTACGGCGTCGAGGCCGGCGGTCTGGGCGTGGCCAGCGGCCAGCACGCGGCGCGTTTCGCCGGCGGCCGCCCGGGCGTGCTGCACGGCAACCGCACCTACCTGCTGGAGGACGACGACGGCCAGATCCTCGGCACGCACTCGATCTCGGCCGGCCTCGATTATCCGGGCGTTGGCCCCGAGCATGCCTGGCTGCATGACATCAAGCGCGTGAACTACGAGAACATCACCGACGACGAGGCGATGGAGGGCTTCGAGACGCTGACCCGGTTGGAGGGCATCATCCCGGCCCTGGAGAGCTCGCACGCCATCGCCTACGCCATGAAGCTGGCGCCGCGCATGCGCAAGGACCAGACCATGGTGGTCAACCTGTCCGGCCGCGGCGACAAGGACATCAACACCGTGGCCCGCCTCAAGGGGATCAGCCTGTGAGCCGTATCGAACAGACCTTCGCCCGTTGTCGCCAGAGCGGCCGCAAGGCGCTGATTACGTTCATCACCGCCGGCGATCCCGAGCCGGGCGTGACCGTGCCGCTGCTGCACGCCCTGGTGGCGAACGGCGCGGATATCCTGGAGCTGGGCGTGCCGTTCTCCGATCCGATGGCGGAGGGGCCGGTGATCCAGGCCGCCTGCGAGCGCGCCCTGGCGCACAACGTCAGCCTCAACCGCGTGCTGGACATGGTGCGCGAGTTCCGCCAGACCGACAGCCGCACCCCGATCGTGCTGATGGGCTACCTCAACCCGATCGAGGTCATGGGCTATCGGCGCTTCGCCCAGGCCGCGGCCGAGGCTGGGGCCGACGGGGTCATCACCGTCGATCTGCCGCCCGAGGAGGGCGAGGAGCTCAACGCCGCGCTGATCGAGCACGGCCTCGATCCCATCCTGCTACTGGCGCCGACCAGCTCGCCGGCGCGCATTCGGCAGATTTGCGACGCAGCGCGCGGATTCGTGTATTACGTCTCGCTAAAAGGCGTTACCGGGGCAGCCAGCCTGGACATCGCCAACGTCGCCGAACGGGTGGCGGCCATTCGCGCCGTTTCCAAGCTGCCGATCGGTGTCGGCTTCGGCATCAGCAGTCCCGAAGCCGCGGCGCGGGTCGCTGAGGTCGCCGACGCGGTGGTGGTCGGCAGCGCGCTGGTGCGTCTGGTGGCGCAGCATCAGAACGATTCCATGAAGATCCGCGAGGCGGCGGGCGCGTTCATCGCGAGCCTTCGGCAGGCGATGGACCAGAGCCAGGCCGCCAAAGCCTGATAGGACGACCGTATGAGCTGGTTTCAGAAACTGATGCCGTCCCGGATTCGGACGGAACCGGGCAAGGAGCGCGCGCGCAGCATCCCCGAGGGGCTGTGGACCAAGTGCGACAAGTGCGGCGCCGTGCTGTACAAGCCCGAGGTCGAGCGCAACCTCGACGTCTGTCCGAAGTGCAACGCGCACTTCCGCATGGGCGCCCGCCGCCGGCTCGATCTGTTCCTGGACGAGGAGCCGCGCGTCGAGCTGGCCGCGTCGGTGGTGCCGGTCGACGCGCTGCGCTTCAAGGACAGCAAGAAGTACAAGGACCGTCTGGTCCAGGCGCAGAAGCAGACCGGCGAGCAGGACGCGCTGGTAGTCATGAAGGGCAGCGTCAAGGGCATCCCCGTGGTCGCCTGCGCCTTCGAGTTCAACTTCCTCGGCGGTTCCATGGGTTCGGTGGTGGGCGAGCGCTTCGTGCGCGCCGCCGCCGAGTCGCTCAAGGAGAAGATCCCGCTGGTCTGCTTCTCCGCCAGCGGCGGCGCCCGCATGCAGGAAGCGCTGTTCTCGCTGATGCAGATGGCCAAGACCTCCGCGGCCCTGGCCAAGCTGCGCGAGGCCGGCATTCCCTACATCTCGGTGATGACCGATCCCACCACCGGCGGCGTGTCGGCCAGCTTGGCCATGCTGGGCGACATCAACATCGGCGAGCCGGGCGCGCTGATCGGCTTCGCCGGACCGCGCGTGATCGAACAAACCGTGCGCGAGACCCTGCCGGAGGGCTTCCAGCGCTCCGAGTTCCTGCTGGAGCACGGCGCCATCGATCTGATCGTCGACCGGCGCGAGATGCGGGATCGCATCGCCGGGCTGCTGGCCATGATGACCGGCCGGCCGTCGCCCAACATCAAGCAGCTCGCCGAGAGCAAATGACCGCCTCCCTGCCGCCGGCGGGGCCGCCGCGTTTCAGCCGACTGGCCGACTGGCTCGACTGGCAGCAGGGGCTGCACCCCAGCGCCATCGACCTGGGGCTGGAGCGGGTGCAGCGGGTGGCCGCCCGGCTGGGCGTGCTCACACCGGCCTGCCCGGTCGTCACCGTCGCCGGCACCAACGGCAAGGGCTCCTGCGTCGCCTATCTGGAGGCGGCGCTGAGCGCCGGCGGCTACCGGGTCGGCGTCTACACCTCGCCCCACCTGCTACGCTACAACGAGCGCATCCGCATCGGCGGTCGCGAGGTTGACGACCAGGCGCTGGTCGACGCCTTCGCCCGGGTCGACGCCGCGCGCGGCGCCGACACGCTCACCTATTTCGAGTTCGGTACGCTGGCGGCGCTGGATCTGTTCGCGCGCGCCAATTGCGACGTCTGGGTGCTGGAAGTGGGCCTGGGGGGGCGGCTGGACGCGGTCAACGCGGTCGACCCGGACGTGGCGGTGATCACCTCGGTCGGACTCGACCATACCGACTGGCTCGGGCCCGACCGCGACAGCATCGGCTTCGAGAAGGCCGGTATCTTCCGTGCCGACCGGGTGGCGGTGTACGGCGAGCCGGACCTGCCCAACAGCGTGCGAGCGCACGCCGAGGCCATCGGCGCCCGGCTGTGGCTGGCCGGCCGCGACTACCACTGGCGGGACGAGGGCGAGGGCTGGCGCTTCCTCGCTCCGGACGGGGAGGCGGTGACGTTGCCGCCGACCGGCCTGATCGGCCCGCACCAGCGTCAGAACGCCGCGGCGGCGCTGGCGGCGCTGGCGGCGCTGCGATCGCGGTTGCCGCTGAGCGCTGAGGCGCTCGCCGAGGGCGTGGCGGCGGCACGCGTGCCCGGCCGCTTCCAAGTGCTGCCTGGAGCGGTGGAGTGGATCCTGGATGTCGCCCATAATCGCGATAGCGCGCGGGAATTCGCCGCTTCGCTGGCAGCGCGCCCGGCCGCCGGCCGGACCTGGGCGGTGTTCGCTCAGCTGCGGCGCAAGGAGCTGGACGCCGTGCTGGAGCCGCTGCTGCCGCTGATCGATGGCTGGTGGCTGCTGGAGCTGCCGGACGGCGACGCCCGGCCCGCCGCCGAGATCGCCGCCGAGCTGGCTCGCCGCGGCGTGGCGCCGCGCGGCGTGGGGCGCGCCGACGAGCTGTTCGCCGTCGTCGAACGGAATGCCGACGCCGGCGACAGGGTGGTGGTATTCGGTTCGTTCCGGACGGTCGAGGAGGCCTTGCGCCATCGCGGCGTGGGCGGCGACCGCTGACAGGGGAAGGCGTGATGAATCAGCGACTGAAGCAACGGATGGTCGGTGCGGTGGTTCTGGTGGCGCTGGCCGTGATCTTCGTGCCGATGCTCCTCACCGGCCCGGTGCAGCAGGAAGCGATCGACGTCCCCTTGGCCATTCCGCCGCAGCCGCAGGTGACCGTGCCGGCGGCGCCCGCGCCGGGCTTGCCGCTCAACGACGAGCAGGCGCCGGCGCTGACCGACAGCCGGCCGCTGGAGACGGTCCCGGCCCCGGCCGAGGTCGACACGCCGCCGCGGCCGCAGACGCCGGCACCGGCGCCCGCTCCGACCCCGGCGCCCCAGCCCAAGCCGACCGTGCCGGCGGTGGCCGAGCCGGCGCGGCAGACGCCGCCGGAGCTGGCGACCTGGACGGTGCAGGTCGCCAGCTTCTCCGATCAGGCGCGCGCCGTCGCCATGCGCGATCAGCTGCGCAAGAAGGACTACCCGGCCTATATCGAGACGGCCACGGCCGACGGCCAGCGGGTTTATCGGGTGCGGGTCGGGCCGATGGTGCAGCGGGCGCAGGCCGAGGCCATGCGCGACAAGCTAGCCAAGAGCGAGCAGCTGCAGGGACAGGTGCGGCCCCACCCTTGAGCGCGCAACCGGCCAGGCCGTCGATGTCGCGGATCAGCTTTTGCCCGGAGCTGCCCTCTGCTACTATGCGCGCCCTCGCGACCGATCGGCGTATCCTGACGAGCGCATGAACTGGGTCGATTACATCATCCTGGCCATCGTTGCGATCTCTGCGCTGATCAGCCTGGTGCGCGGCTTCGTCCGCGAGGTCATCTCCATCGTCGTCTGGGTGGCCGCTTTCTGGCTGGCCATCGAGTTCGCCCGGCCGCTGAGCGGCTGGCTGGCGCCCTACATCGACTCGCCCACGCTGCAGCTGGTGGGCGCGTTCGCGATCCTGTTCGTCGGTACCCTGCTGGCGGGCGCGCTCGTCAACTACCTGGCCGGCCTGCTGGTCGGCACGACCGGCCTGTCAGGCACCGACCGCGCGCTCGGCGTGGTGTTCGGCGCCGCCCGCGGCGTGCTGATCGTCGCCGTCCTGATGTTGCTGCTCGGACTGACCCACGTGCCGCGCGAGCCCTGGTGGCAGGAGTCGGTGCTGGTGCGCGGCCTGCAGCCGCTGGTGTGCCAGGTCGGGGTCGGGGAATGGATGAACGGTTTGGTTGTCTATACACCGGTTGCGCACGGCCTGCCCGTCGCCGCCGGCAAGCCCGCCCAGACCTACTGGGCGGAATTTTGCGGGCACGCGGCCCAGCCCGGTCCGGCGGACCCGCAGAGCGTCACGCGCGATCCAGGTAATTAGAGGTTGCTATGTGCGGAATCATCGGCATCGTGGGTAAAGCACCGGTCAATCAAGCCCTTTACGATGGCCTGACCGTCTTGCAACACCGCGGGCAGGACGCCGCCGGCATCATGACCTTCCACCAGGGCCGTTTCCACCTGCGCAAGGACAACGGCCTGGTACGCGACGTCTTCCATACCCGGCACATGACCCGGCTGGTCGGCAACATGGGCATCGGCCACGTGCGCTATCCCACCGCCGGCTGCTCGTCGTCGGCCGAGGCGCAACCGTTCTACGTCAACTCGCCGTTCGGCATCTCCCTGGCCCACAACGGCAATCTGATCAACACCCAGGCGCTCAAGCGCGAGGTGTTCCTCGAGGATCTGCGGCACATCAACACCGAGTCCGACTCGGAGGTGCTGCTCAACGTGTTCGCCCACGAGCTGTACCGCCAGAACAAGCTGCGCATCGGGCCGGACGAGATCTTCAAGGCGGTGGCCGCGGTGCATCGCCGCTGCCGCGGCGCCTACGCCGTGGTCGCCATGATCAACAACTACGGCATCGTCGGCTTCCGCGATCCGCACGGCATCCGGCCGATCTGCTTCGGTCAGCGCGAGACCGAGGACGGCATGGAGTACTGCATCGCCTCCGAGAGCGTGGCGCTGGACGTGCTGGGCTTTACCCTGGTGCGCGACATCGAGCCGGGCGAGGCCATCTTCATCGACATGGACGGCAACGTCTTCAGCCGCCAGTGCGCCGACAACCCGACGCTGACGCCGTGCATCTTCGAGTTCGTCTATCTGGCCCGGCCGGACTCGATCATCGACGGCGTGGCTGTGTACAAGTCCCGGCTGCGCATGGGCGAGAAGCTGGCCGAGAAGGTGCTGCGCGAGTGGCCCGACCACGACATCGACGTGGTCATCCCCATCCCCGACACCAGCCGCACCGCCGCGCTGCAGATGGCCTACAAGCTGGGCGTGCCGTACCGCGAGGGTTTCATCAAGAACCGCTACATCGGCCGCACCTTCATCATGCCGGGCCAGAAGCAGCGCACGAAATCGGTGCGGCAGAAGCTCAACCCGATCGAGCTGGAGTTCCGCGACAAGAACGTGATGCTGGTGGACGATTCCATCGTCCGCGGCACCACCTCCAAGCAGATCGTGCAGATGGCGCGTGACATGGGCGCCAAGAAAGTCTACCTGGCCTCGGCGGCGCCTCCGGTGCGTTACCCGAATGTGTACGGGATCGACATGCCGGCGGCTAAGGAGCTGATAGCCTATGGGCGCACCGAGCAGCAGGTCGCCGATTACATCGGCTGCGATCGCCTGATCTATCAGGACTTGCCGGACCTGATCGCCGCCGTGCGCCAGGGCAACAAGAGCATCACCCAGTTCGATTGCTCCTGCTTTGACGGCAATTACGTCACCGGCGACGTGACCGACGACTATCTGCAGGAGCTGCAGGCGCTGCGCGCCGAAGAGGTGAAGAGCGCCAAGCTGCTTGACGGCGGCACCACCGGCGAGCTGGCCTTACCCAACCGGCCGTGATTGACAGGGCGTCCGCGCTACCCTAAGTTGCGTGGACGCCCGAACACCGGGGCGGCGCCGATTTGAGTTCAGCTTGCGGGCGCCTAACAAATTCAGCTAAAGCGAGCGAAAACCCGCTTTGGCTGCCAAGCGGGTTTTTTCGTTCTGGGAGACGTCGATGTCGTGGGACGAGTTTGAGGAGTACGGATTCGCCACGCGGGCCATCCGTGCCGGTCAGCGCAGGAGCAACGAGCAGGAGAACTGCGAACCGATCTATCTGAGCTCCAGCTTCACCTTCAAGAGCGCCGCCGAGGCCGCGGCCAAGTTCAGCGGCCAGCTCGACGGCAACGTCTACTCCCGCTTCTCCAACCCCACCGTACGCACCTTCCAGGACCGCCTGGCGGCCCTGGAGGACGGCGAGGCCTGCATCGCCACGGCGTCCGGCATGTCGGCCGTCCTCGCCACCTGCATGTCGCTGCTCAAGGCCGGCGACCACATCGTCTGCTCGGCTTCGGTGTTCGGTACCACGGTGTCGATGTTCGCCAACATCCTGCCCAAGTTCGGCGTCACCACCACCTTCGTGCCGCTGACCGACTACGAGGCCTGGGAGCGCGCCATCCGTCCCGAGACCCGGATGCTGTTCCTGGAGAGCCCGTCCAACCCGCTGGGCGAGATCGCCGACATCCGTGCGCTCGCCGACCTGGCCCACGCGCGCGGCTGCCTGCTGGTGGTCGACAACTGTTTCTGTACCCCGGTGCTGCAGCGGCCGCTGGCGCTGGGGGCCGATCTGGTGATCCATTCCGCCACCAAGTACCTCGACGGCCAGGGGCGCTGCATCGGCGGTGCCGTGGTCGGCGACAAGGAGCGGGTCGGCAAGGAGATCCTGGGCTTCCTGCGCACCGCCGGCCCGACCATGAGCGCCTTCAACGCCTGGCTGCTGCTCAAGGGGTTGGAGACGTTGCCGCTGCGCATGCGCGCCCACTGCGAGAACGCCCAGCGCGTCGCCGAGTGGCTGCAGCGCCAGCCGGGGGTGATCAAGGTCAACTACCCGGGGCTGCCCAGCCATCCGCAGCACGAGCTGGCCAAGCGCCAGCAGAAGGGGTTCGGCGGCATCGTGTCGTTCGAGGTCAAGGGCGGGCGCGAGGCGGCCTGGAAGGTGATCGACTCGGTGCGCATGATCTCCATCACCGCCAACCTCGGCGACATGAAATCCACCATCTGCCACCCGGCCACCACCACCCACGGCCGCATCTCGCCCGAGCAGCGCGAGGCGGCCGGCATCCGCGAGGGGCTGATCCGGTTGTCGGTGGGGCTGGAGGACGCCGAGGACATCCAGCGCGACCTGGCCCGCGGCCTGCCCCAGGAGTGAGCGGCCCTTGAGCGCCGCCCGCCGCGATTTGCTGCGCATCTACCGGGCGGCGCTGACGGCGGTCGACGGCCGCCGCCGGGTGGCCGAGGCGCTGCGCGGCCGCGCCCCGCCGCCAGCGCTGCGGCTGGTGGCGCTGGGCAAGGCCGCTGAGGCCATGGCCGAGGGCGCCTGGGACGTTTGGGGCGAGGCGGTCGCCGAAGGGCTGCTGATCACCAAGTACGACCACGTCGAGCGCCGCCGTTGGGTATCCCGGCCGGTGGAGGTGATCGAGGCCGGCCACCCGCTGCCGGACGACAACAGCCTGCTGGCCGGCGAGCGCCTGCTGCGCTTCGTCGCCGAGGCGCCGGTCGACGCCGGCTTTCTGTTCCTGATCTCGGGCGGCGCCTCGGCGCTCGCCGAAGCGCTCGCCCCCGGCGCCACGCTCGCCGCCGAGCTGCGGGCGCTGAACCGCTGGCTGCTCGCCTCTGGCGCCGATATCCACCACATCAACCGCATCCGCAAGGCGGTGTCCCGTCTCAAGGGCGGCCGCCTGGCGCGGGCGCTGGCCGGGCGGCCGGCGCTGCAGCTGCTCATCTCCGACGTGCGCGGCGACGATCCGGCGGTGATCGGCTCAGGACCGCTCCAACCGGGCGGCGAGCCGGCTCCGCGCGAGCTGCTGCCGCCGGAGCTGGCCCATCTATGGTTGGCCGAGCCGCCGCCGGCGGCGGACGATCCGGCGCTGGCCCGGCTGGAGACGCGGGTCATCGCCGCTAACGGCGACGCGCTGGCGGCGGCGGCCGCGCGCGCCGCGGCGCTTGGCTATCCGGTGCACCGGCACGCCGAGTTCGTCGGCGGCGAGGCGGCCGAGGAAGGGGCGCGGCTGGCGCGCGCCCTGATCGACGGCCCGCCCGGCATCCATCTGTGGGGCGGCGAGCCGGTGGTCACCCTGCCGGCCGAGCCCGGCCGGGGTGGCCGCGCCCAGACCCTGGCGCTGGCGGCGGCGCGCATCTTGGACGGCCGCGGCGGGCTGTATCTGCTCGCCGCCGGCACCGACGGCAGCGACGGCCCGACCGAGGACGCCGGCGCCCTGGTCGACGGCGCGAGCGCCGCCCGCTGCCGCGCCGCCGGCATCGACCCCGCCGCCGCGCTGGCCAGCGCCGATGCCGGCAGCGCCCTGGCCGCCGCGGGCGATCTGATCCACACCGGTCCCACGGGCAGCAACGTCATGGATATCATGATCGGCCTCAAGACAGCCGAGTAGCTTCGCCGATGAACGTGTTCGACCGCGCCGCCGCCGCCCTGGCGGCCACCGATCCCGACGACAAGATCCGCCTGACCCGCCGCCTGGTGAGCGACTGGCGGGCCGGCGCGCTCGGCCGCGACGGCGCCGCGCCGGTCGAGCCCATCGGCCAGCCGGGGCGGCCGCCGCGGCCGCAGCTCGTGCCGCCGCGCGAGCTGGTGCAGCGCCGGCTCACCACCGCGCAGGGGCGAGCGGCGCTGATCCACGCCGTCACCCACATCGAGTTCAACGCCATCAACCTGGCGCTGGACGCGGTCTACCGCTTCCGCGACCTGCCGGACGACTATTACGGCGACTGGCTGAAGGTGGCCGAGGAAGAGGCCTACCACTTCGAGCTGTTGCGCGAGCGGCTGCGCGCGCTGGGCTACGACTACGGCGACTTCCCCGCCCACAACGGCCTGTGGGAGATGGCGATCGACACCGCCCACGATCACCTGGTGCGCATGGCGCTGGTGCCGCGGGTGCTGGAGGCGCGCGGGCTGGACGTCACGCCGGGCATGCTGGAGCGCCTCGCGGCGGTGGGCGATCTCGATACCGTCGAGCGGCTCAAGATCATCCTGCGCGACGAGGTCGGGCACGTCGCCATCGGCTCGCGCTGGTTCAAGTACGCCTGCGCCCAGCGCGGGCTACCGCCGGAGCCGACCTTCCGCGAGCTGCTGGGGCAATACATGCGCGGCCGGCTCAAGGGCCCGTTCAACGTCGACGCCCGCATGGCCGCCGGTTTCAGCGCCGAGGAGCTGGAGGCCCTGCAGCGGCTGGGCTGAGGCCGTCCCGGCCGGGTAAGATACCGGCCGGGCGAGGCAAACAGAGGAGCGCGTTCATGCCGTCCTTCGACGTGGTTTCCGAGGTCGATATGCACGAGGCGGCCAATGCCGTCGATCAGGCCAACCGCGAGGTCGGCAGCCGCTTCGATTTCAAGGATTCCGGCGCCAAGTTCGAGCTCAAGGACAGCGTGGTCCACATGACCGGGCAGAGCGAGTTCCAGCTCGAACAGATGCTCGACATCCTCTATGCCAAGCTGTCCCGGCGCGGCATCGACCTCACTTGCGTGGAGCTGGGGAAGGTCGAGCAGGCCGGCAAGGAGGCGCGCCAGACCGTCACCCTGCGACAGGGCATCGACGCCGAGCTGGGCAGGAAGATCAGCAAGCTGATCAAAGACGCCAAGCTCAAGGTGCAAGCCTCGATCCAGGGCGACAAGGTGCGCGTCACCGGCAAGAAGAAGGACGATCTGCAGGAGGTCATCCAGCTGCTGCGCAAGCAGGAGCTCGGCATGCCGCTGCAGTTCAATAATTTCCGCGATTGATGCTGCGCATTACCGGCACGCTGGCCATTGACGAGCACGAGCTCGAGGAGCGCTTCATCCGCGCCTCCGGCCCCGGCGGCCAGAACGTCAACAAGGTGGCCAGCGCGGTGCAGCTGCGCTTCGACCTGGCCGCCTCCGCCTTGCCGGAGGACGTCAAGCGGCGCCTGGCGCGCCTGGCCGGGCGGCGGCTGAGCGCCGACGGCGTGCTGACCATCGAGGCCAACCGTTTCCGTACCCAGGAGCGCAACCGCGAGGATGCGCGCCAGCGTCTGGTGGAGCTGGTGCGGCGTGCCGCCGAGCCGCCCAAGCCGCGTAAGCCGACCAAGCCCACTCTGGCGTCCAAACGCCGCCGGCTCGAAGCCAAGACCCGGCGCGGCGCGCTCAAGGCGGCGCGGGGCCGGGTGTCGGCCGACGATTGAGTCGGCTCGACCGATTGCTCCTCTATCTCCTTGCCGCACGGGCGATCACGCCCCGCTAAGGCATTAGCGTATCTGTACGTTCTTCACTTGCGGCCTTCCTCGCCTGTCCCCAGTTAGCCTGCGTAACCAGCGGATTTGGTTGAACCCCCGCCGTGTCCGCGGGATCGTCAAGGAAGGAGGAAGATCATGCCTGATACACCGCAGCGCAGGCCGATGGACGGGCCGCCGGCTGCATCCAGGCCGACCGCGCCGACCGGCTCGGCGTCGGAGACCGCGCACGGCGGCTTCGACAAGGAGCGGATCAAGGAGCGGGCCGGCCACTGGGCCGACGAGGCCAAGCATCGCGGGCGCAGCCTGCTCGATCAGCAGAAGGACGGGGCGGCGGAGCAGCTCGCCAAGCTCGCCAGCGTTCTGCACCAGACCGCGGAGCAATGCAATCAGCGGGACGAGGAGCGCACCATCGGCCGCGTGCTGGAGCAGGCCGCCAGCGGCCTGGAGCGCGCCGCCGACGCGATCCGCTCCAAGGACCTCGACAGCCTGATGGACCAGGCCACCGACCTGATGCGGCGGCAGCCGGCCCTGTTCATCGGCGGCAGCGTGCTGGCCGGCTTCGTGCTGTCGCGCTTCCTCAAGAGCAGCTCGTCGCACGCCCGCCCGAGCGCGCGCTGGTCCGGCGCCAGGCGCGGCTACCGGGAGGGGTACGACAGCGCCGGTGCCGGCATCTACGGCGAGGCCTACGAGGAATCCATGGAGGCCGACGATGCACGGCGCGGCCGTGCCGACGATGAGCTCGGCGGCAGCGCGCAGTCGTCGTTCGTCACCAGCGCCCACGTCGATCCGACCGAGGTGGGCGGCGGCCCTCGGGTCGGCACGCCTCCGCCGCGCACGCCGACCGGTAGGAGGGATCTGTAATGGCCGTGTATGACATTCGCCGGGGCCAACCCGAGGAGGGCGGGGAGCGCTCGGTGAGCGCCTTGTTCTCCGAGCTGACCAGCGAGCTGAGCACCTTGTTCCGCCAGGAGGTCGCTCTGGTCAAGGCCGAGACCAGCGCCTCGCTGGCGACCGCCAAGGCCGGGATCACCGCGCTCGCCATCGGTGGCGTGCTTGGCTTCGCCGGGCTGATCGTGCTGCTGTTCTCCGCCGTATACGGGCTGTCGACGGTGATGCACCTGGGCTGGGCGGCGCTGATCGTGTCGGTGGTGACGCTGGCGGTGGCCGCCTTCGCGGTCATGACCGGCATGCGCAAGCTCAAGGAGCGCAGCATGCTCCCCAAACGCAGCATGGATTCGTTGCGGCGCGACGCCGAAGTGGCGACGAGGAGGAGCCATGAGCAGTATTAATCCGAACGAGGACGCCCGGATCCTTCGCAACCGCCGCGACGCCCAGGCGGCGTTCACGCCGGGCGGCGACGCGAGCAATCCCAGCCCCGAGGAGATCGAGAGCGAGATCCGCCACACCCGCGCGCAGATGGACGGCACGCTCAGCGAGCTGCAACGCAAGCTCAGCAGCAAGCCGAACGAGGTGCTGGAGGAGTTCGTCGAGAACCTGTCGCAGGCGGTGGTTCGCAATCCGGTACCGACGGTGCTGCTCGGTGCCGGACTGCTCTGGATCATGGGCTCGTTCCTGATCCGCCACCGGGTGCCGGTGGCTTTGGTCGGCTCGGCCGTGGCCTGGCGCAAGATGTACGGGCCGGAGGAGGGGCGCCATGCGCGTCCGCGCCAGGTCGAAACCGAGCCGCAGCGCGGGTTGGAGTTGGGCGAGCCGGAGCAGGGCGGCCGCATGGCCGAATCCGGCCGCCGGATGATCGACACGCTCAAGGAGCGCGCCGACCTGGGCCGGGAGCGGCTATCGGAGCGCAGCGCGCACATGCGCAGCCAGCTCGCGGGCGCCGCCGACAGCGCGCGGGCGCGCGCCTCCCAGCTCGCCGAGACGACCCGCGAGCGCGCCGAGCGCCTGCGCAGCAGTACCCAGAGCATGGTGAACGAGCAGCCGCTGGTGCTGGCCATGCTCGGCCTGGCCGCCGGCGCCATGCTCGGCGCGCTGCTGCCGCAGACGCGGCGCGAGGACGAGCTCATGGGCGAGACCCGCGACCGGATGATGGAGCGCGGCCGCGAGCAGATGCACGAGCAGATGGAGCGGGGCAAGGAGGCCGCCAAAGCCGTGGCCGAAGCCGCCACCGATGCCGCCAAGGAGGAAGCCGGGCGGCAGCGGGAGACGATGAGCGGCCGCGACAGCCGCCCGCCGTCGGCGCAGCCTCGGCCGGAGAGCGGTCCGGGCACGGTGCAGTAGCGGGGCGACACCGCTCCCGGCGGCGAGAGGGCACATGGCGAAGCACATCGATATCGACCAGCGCCGGCGGGGGCGGGAGGCGCAACGGCCGGGCGAGATTCCGGCGCCCGGCTGGCGCGACATCCTGCTGCGCACCCGCGCCGGGATGAACGAGAACAACCTGAGCCTGGTCGCCGCCGGCGTGGCGTTCTACCTGCTGCTGTCCATCTTTCCGGCGCTGGCGGCGATGATCTCCATCTACGGCCTGATCGCCGACCCTGTGGAGGTGGAGCGGCAGATGAGTAGCATGATGGCGATCATGCCGCCGCAGGCCGCCGACATCCTGCTCGGGCAGATGCGGCAGCTGGCCTCGCAACCGTCGGGCGGCCTCAGCGTCGGCGTGGCGGTGGGCGTGCTGCTGGCGCTGTGGAGCGCCTCCAAGGGCGTCAAGGCGCTGATCCAGGGGCTCAACATCGCCTACGACGAGCGGGAGAAACGCGGCTTCATCAAGCTCAACGCGGTGGCGCTGCTGCTGACGGTGGGTGGCATCGTGGTCGGCATGCTCACCTTGGCGCTGGTGGCGGTGCTGCCGGCGCTGCTGTCCATCCTTAAGCTGCCGGACACGTTGTCGGCGCTGCTGAGCCTAAGCCGCTGGCCGATCCTGCTGGTGGTGCTGGCGGTGTCGCTGGCGGTGGTCTACCGCTACGCGCCGTCGCGCGACCAGCCGCAATGGCGTTGGGCCAGCCCCGGCGCCGCCGTCGCCATCGGCATCTGGCTGCTGGCCTCGATCGGCTTCTCCGTGTACGTGGCCAATTTCGGCAGCTACAGCAAGACCTACGGTTCGGTGGGCGCCATCGTCATCCTCATGACCTGGTTCTACCTGTCCTCCTACGTGGTGCTAGCCGGCGCCAAGCTGAACGCCGAGATGGAGCACCAGACCGGCCGCGACACCACCGTCGGGCCCGAGCGGCCGCTGGGCGAGCGCGACGCGCAGGTCGCCGATACCGTCGGCAAGCGGCCGTAGGCCCCGTCCTGCCCGCCGGCGCCGGATCGCGAGCGGTCTCCTGGGCAAGGGGCGCGCTCCCTGCTATGGTCTGCGGGCCTAACCATGGAGCCCGACACCGTGACCCGATCCTTCGCCGCCGCCATCTTCGACATGGACGGCCTGCTGTTCGACACCGAGGCCATCGGCCGCTGGGCCTGGGCCGAGACCTTGGCGGAACTGGGCCTGTCCCTCACCGATGACCTGTATCGCAGCTTCCTCGGCCGCGACATGCGCGCCCGCCTGGCGCTGCTGCGCGAGCGTTTCGGCGCCGATTTCCCGGCCGAGCAGGCCGCTGCCCGCCGGTTGGCCCTGGGCGACGAGCGTGAGCTGCGGGAAGGCGTGCCGACCAAGCCGGGTGCGGTGGCGCTGGTGCGCGAGCTGCACCGGCTGGGCGTGCCGGTGGCACTGGCGACCGGCACCGCGCGCGAGCGCGCCCTGCGCCGCCTGCGCCAGGCCGAGATCGCGCACTGCTTCGGCACGGTGGTGACCAGCGAGGACGTCAGCCGCGGCAAGCCGGCGCCGGACATCTATCTGGAGACCGTCCGGCGGCTGAGTCTGACGCCGGACCAATGCCTGGTGTTCGAGGATTCCGCCGCCGGGGCGCAGGCGGCGCTGCAGGCCGGCTGCCATACCGTGCTGGTGCCCGATCTGGAGGCGCTGCCGGAGGAGCTGCTGGCGCGCGGCGAGCGACTCGATTCCCTGGAGCAGGCGCTATCCAGGCTGCCGCAGTGGTTCCCGCGCTGACTTGCCGCATCGGACGCATGCCCTGATCTGTTCAAGCCGAACGATCAGCCATGGGAGTGGCCATGAGTCCGAGCGACACGCTGAGCCTGATCACCCTCAATACCTGGAAGTGCGACGGCGACTACCCGCGGCGGCTGACCCTGATGCGGCGCGAGCTGGCGCGGCTCGACCCGGACATCTTGGCGCTGCAGGAAGTGTTCGTCGACGCCGAGTCGCAGGTCGGCACGGCGGCGACGCTGGCCGTCGAGCTCGGACTGGAGCCGCGCTTCGCGCCGGCCCGCTACCGTGAGCGCCGTTACCAGGGCGGCTGCGGCCCGAGCTGGTCGGGCATGGCGCTGCTGTCGCGGCTGCGGTTCGAGCGCTGCACGGCGCTGGCGTTGCCGACCCATCCGGTCGACGGCGAGCGGGTGGCGCAGCTGGCGGTGCTGACCGGTTGGGGCTTGCGCCTGCTGGTGGCCAACGTGCACTTGACCTATCTGCGCAGCGAGGACGAGCTGCGCTGCGCCCAGCTCGCCAACGTGCTGCGCCATCCCTGGCTGGGCGAGGACTACGACGCCATGTTCCTGTGCGGCGATTTCAACGACACCCCGGACGGGCCGCTGCTGGCCTGGCTGCGCGAGCGCCCGGGCTGGCGGGTGATCGACTGCTTCGAAGTGGCCGGCGCGCCGGGGCCGCGGCGCAGCACGGTGAAGAACGGGCGCGACGCCGACACCTCGTCCGGCTTCAACTACGATTACGTGCTGCTGCTCGAACGCGGCGCCACCAGCCGTATCGAGCTGATCGCGGCGGATTACGTCCTCAATTGTCCCGATCCCGAGACCGGCCTCTATCCCAGCGACCATTTCGGCGTGCGCGTGCGGTTCCGGCCGCGGCGCGATTGAAACGCCGATCGCAATGTCCGCCGGCGCGGGCTCGTATACTGCCGGCGTTCGTCGCCGTTCGATCACCGGAGAAGCAAGCGGTGCATGGTCTTCAGCCGCGCGAAGTGGAGTGGAACGCGCCCTGGCGCTGGGCCCGCGAGGCGCTGGCGCTGATCGCGCGCCGGCCGCTGGCGTTCCTGGCGACCAGCGTTGCCGCGCTGCTGCTGTTCGGTGCGGCGCTGCAGGTCGAGTCGCCGTGGCTGCGGCTGCTGATCGCGCTGGCGCTGCCGCCGCTGGCGTTGTGCGGCCTGCTGCGCCTGGCCGAGGCTGCCGACCGCTCCCTGCCGTTGCCCTGGATACGGCTGCTGCCGGGCAATGCCGAGGCGCTGCAGGTGCTGGGGCTGGCGGCGCTGGGCTATGGCCTGGCCTTCGCCGCCATGCTCGCCGCCGGCGGCGGGGTGGAGGCGCTCGAGGCGCGGGCGCCGCAGGCGGCGCGGTTCTGGCAGGACCAGCTGCGGGCGGTGCTGGCCGCGACCGGGCTGCCGTCGCGCTGGGCGATGGCGGGCCTGCTGTTCGGCGCCTCCATCGGCGCCTACAGCGGACTGGTGCTGATGCTGTTCTCCTGGTTCACGCTGGCGCTCACCCAGAACGGCGGCGTGCCCCTGCCGCTGGCGATGCGCCTGAGCTTCGACGCCTACCGGCTCAACGCTCGCCGCCTGGGGCTGGCCAGCCTGGCGGTGCTGGTGGGGGTGACGATGCTGGTGCTGATCAGCCTGGGCGTGGCGGTGGTGCTGATGGCGCCGTTCGTTGCCGCGCTGATGTACGTATCCTACCGCGATGTCTTCCTCGGCCGGGCCGAGAACGCCCCGGTGCGGGCGCGCGCGCCGCTGGCGGCCGTGCCGGCCGACGTCTGAGCGGACGCTTGGCGCGGGTGGGCCGATCCGGTAGGGTTCGCCCTAAGCCTTCTCGATTTCGTTCGGAATTCCCGACCATGAACGTGCAGCACGACCGCTATCTGCTGGCGCTGTCGCGCATCGACGCGGCCAACGCCGAGGATCCCAACATCGAACTGGTGGACGGCGTGCGCCGGCCCCGGGAGCTGGTGTACGCCGAGCGCATGAGCGAGTGGCTGGAGCGGCTGCGCCCGGATGCCTCGGAGCTGCTGCGGCTGGCGGTACGCGCCCAGCACATCCGCCGCTGGGAGATCCCGCGCCAGAACTACCCGATGGATCGGGCCGGCTACAAGCGTTGGCGTACCGACCTGGCCAAGTTCCACGCCGAGACCGCCGGCGCGATCCTGCGCGCGTGCGGCTACGACGAGGCCGAGGTGGCGCGCGTGCAATCGCTGCTGCGCAAGGAGCGGCTCAAGCTCGACCCCGATGCCCAGACCCTGGAGGATGTCGCCTGCCTGGTTTTCCTGCGCTACTACTTCGAGCCGTTCGCCGAGCGCTACGATGACGACAAGCTGGTGACCATCGTGCGCAAGACCTGGAACAAGATGTCGGACCAGGGCCGCGAAGCCGCGCTGCGCTTGCCGCTGAGCGAGCGGTTGCAGCGGGTGGTGGCGCGGGCCTTGGAGGAGGAACAATGATGCAGCGTCGTCTCGAGCCCGAGCTGATGATGGACGAGGATCAGGCCCTGGCCTACGCTCAGGCCGATTTCGAAGGGCCCAATAGCCAGTTCGTGCAATTGTTCGGCGAGCGCTTCCCGGAGTTCGTCAGCGGCTACGTCCTCGATCTGGGCTGCGGCCCCGGCGACATCACCCTGCGTCTGGCGCGTCGCTATCCCCAGGCCGTGGTGCATGGCCTGGACGGCTCGCCGGCGATGCTGGCCCATGCCGCCGATGCCCTGATGGCGGCGCCCGAGCTGTACGGGCGGGTGGAGTTCATCGAGGACGTGCTGCCCAGCGGCCGGCTGCCGCAGCAGCATTACGACGCCGTGCTCAGCAACAGCCTGCTGCACCATCTGCACGACCCGGCGGTGCTCTGGCAGACCGTCAAGGACTGCGGCCGACCGGGGGCGGCGGTGCTGATCATGGACCTGTACCGTCCGGAATCGGAAGAGCGCGCTCGCGAGATCGTCGAAACCTACTCCGGCGGCGAGCCGGAGGTCCTCAAGCGCGACTTCTACAATTCGCTGCTGGCGGCGTTCACCGTTGACGAAGTGCGCGAGCAGCTCCATGAAGCGTTTCTCGACCGGCTGCGGGTGGAGACGGTGAGCGATCGCCACTTGCTGGTCTGGGGACGGTTGTAGAATATGCCCTGGCCGTGCCCCGCCGGGCGCGGTCGCCACTGGTCGCGCGCCGTCGCGCCGAAATCTCGGCCGCGGCTGATCCACGCGCAAGCCTGAATCCGATCGCTGACGCGGCCCGCTCGCGGCCGCAACCTAACCGATATCCCGTAGCGCTGCGATGAGCGGCGTCGACCCGGCGTCCATGGCCGGCTTTGCCGGGTTCGATCCGCCCCAACATTCGCTGCAGCGGGTTCTGGAGCAGTTACATGACGGTAGAAACGCCATACACGCTGGCAGGGCTGTATGCCGACCGCGCTCGCGCCGAGCAGGCCTACGCCTGGTTCGAGGGCGCCGGATTCCAGGAGCATCAGCTCCAGCTTGCTCATGGTCGTGTCGCCTCGGACCCGGATTCGTTCGACGAGCATCAAGAGGCGGTCAACCGGGAGGCCGCCATCGGCAGCGCCACCGGCGGCGCCTGGGGGCCGACCGCCGCCATGGCAGCCGGCGCGCCGCCGGCGCTGTTCATCGATTGGCTGCTGCGGTCGCAGGCCGCCGGCGGCCTGGGGGCGCTGGCCGTCGCCGCGGCGGTCGAGCAGCGCCTGTCCCATGCCGAGCTGGGCGCGATCCTGCGCGACGCCCTGGGGCACGGCTGCTCGGTGCTGGTGGTGCGCGCCTACAACCGCTGCGAACTCGACCGGGCGCAGCTGCTGCTGGCCAGCACCGTCGAGGCGCCGAGCTGAGGCCGGCCGTCAGGCCGGCGCGGCGTCGGCGCGCCGGCGGATCTCGAAGCAGTGGTGAATCTTGGGGTTGCGGGCGAAGTCCGGCGGTATGCTCGCCCGCGTGATGTCCTTGATGTCCAGCTCCGGCAGCGCGGCGGCGTCCAGCTTGAAGCTGCGTAGGTTGGTGGAGAACAGCAGCAGACCGCCCGGCGCCAGCAGCCGCGCCGTCCAGCCGAGCAGGCGCACGTGGTCGCGCTGCACGTCGAAGGTGCCCTGCATGCGCTTGGAGGTGGAGAAGGTCGGCGGATCGAGGAAGATCAGGTCGAAGCGCGGCGGCGCGGCCGACTCGGCCTGGCTCTGCAGCCAGCGCAGGCAGTCGGCTTGCACCAGCTGGTGGGCTTGGCCGCGGATGCCGTTGAGGCGCAGGTTGCGCTCGGCCCAGTCCAGATAGGTGCGCGACAGGTCCACGCTCAGCGTGCTGCGGGCGCCGCCCACGGCGGCGTGCACGGTGGCGGCGCCCGTGTAGCAGAACAGGTTCAGGAACCGCTTGCCCGCTGCCTCGGCGCCGATGCGCAGCCGGGTAGGGCGGTGGTCGAGGAACAGGCCGGTGTCGAGATAGTCGGTGAAGTTCACCAGCAGCCGGCAGCGGCCTTCGCGCACCTCGTGGAAGCGTCCCTGACTGCCCTGCCGCTCGTACTGCGACGTGCCCTTCTGCCGACGCCGGACCTTGAAGAACAGCTGCTCCGGCGGGATCTCCAGCACCTCGGGAATGACCCGCAGCGCCTCGCGCAGCCGCCGGCCGGCCTTGACCGGATCGACGGTCTTGGGCGGCTCGTACTCCTGCACATGCACCCAGCGCTGCTCGCCCTGGTAGAGATCCACCGCCAGGGCGTACTCGGGCAGGTCGGCGTCGTAAACGCGATAGCAGCTTACCTGCTCGCGCTCGGCCCACTTGCGCAGCGTGCGGAGGTTCTTGCGCAGGCGATTGGCGAGCATTTCGCCGCCGCTGGGCTCGGCCGGCTCGGTTTCGTCCGTGCGCGCGCGAATGTCGAACAGCGCCAGCCGGCACTCAATGGGACCGTTGTAGAGCTGGTAGCTCTTGCGCGGCTTGAGACCGATGCGCAGGCCCAGCTCCGGATTGCCGGTGAACACCGCCGCCTGCCAGCCGGGGAAGCGCTCCTTGAGCAGATTGCCGATCTGGCTGTAGAGCGGAACGAGGGTGCTCGATTCGCCCAGGCGCTCGCCGTAGGGCGGGTTGACCACGAATAGCCCTGACCCGTCGCCCACCGCGGCGGCCTCGCTCAGCGCGCGCCGCTCGATGTGCACGTGGCCGGTCAGGTCGGCGCGCTCGACGCTGGCGAGGGCGGCGCGCACCGCCTTGGGGTCGATGTCGTAGCCGACGATGGGCGGCAGCCGGGCCAATCCGGCGGCGCGTCGCTCGATCGCTTCGCGCACCAGCGCCTGCCACAGCGCCGGGTCGTGGCCGCGCCAGCGCAGGAAACCGTAGTGGGTGCGCTCCAGCCCGGGGGCGATGTCGGCGGCCATGAGCGCGGCTTCGATCGGCAGCGTGCCGGAGCCGCACATGGGGTCGAGCAGGGCGCCGCCGGCGGCGGCGATGTCCGGCCAGCCGGCGCGCAGCAGGATGGCCGCCGCCAGGTTCTCCTTGAGCGGCGCTTCGTGCGCCGGATCGCGGTAGCCGCGCCGGTGCAGACTGTCGCCGGACAGGTCGAGCGCCAGCTGGGCCTGGTCGCGGTGCAGGTAGAGGTTGATGCGCAGGTCCGGACGCGCGGTGTCCACCGAGGGGCGCCGCCCGCAGCGCTCGCGGAAGTGATCGACGACGGCGTCCTTGACCTTCTGCGCGCCGAACTGGGTATGGGTGATGCGCGACTGGCTGGCGACGAAATCCACCGCCAGCGTGCCGTCCTCGCGCAGATGCTCGTGCCAGGGCAGGGCGCGCACGCCGGCGTACAGCGCCTCCGGATCGGGGGCGTCGAAGCGCGCCAGCGGCAGCAGCACGCGGCTGGCGGTGCGCAGCCACAGGCAGGCGCGGTAGGCGGTCTCCAGCGAGCCGGCGAAGCGCACGCCGCCGCGCGCTTCCTGCACCTCGACGGCGCCGAGCGCGCGCAGCTCGGCCGCCACCAGCGGCTCCAGGCCGCGCGCGGCGGTGGCGAAGAATTCCATGGTCACCACATCAGGTCGTCGGGAATCGGATGCTCGGCGTAGGCCGGATCCTCCTCCGGCTGATCGCTGGCGACGAACACCACCAGATAGGGCGCGATCGGCCGGACCTTCTCGGCGATCTCGGTAGGCACCACCCGGTAGCGGCCGCGGGTGCGGCAGATCGCCAGCTTGCCGGCGGTGAGCTGCTTGTGGATGTCCGGATTGACGTAGACGTGCTTGATCTTGCCGTCCTGGGTGAAATGGAAGGCGATGTCCTTGTCGCTCGGCGGACGGCTGATCTCGCTCTTGACCACCAGGTCGCGCGCCTGCGCCTCGCGGGCGCGCTGTTCCTGCTCCTCGTGCGCCTTGCGATTGAGCTCCCGGTCGCGCTCCTTCTTGGCGGCAGCGGCTGCCGCCGCGGCCAGCGCCGCCTCGTTCCGGACCTGGTTGCCGCCCCCCTGCTTCTTCTGCTGGTTGGCTTTCTTGTGCTGATGGAAGTCGTGCTGCCTGGCCTGCTTGAGCTGCTTTTCGGTCGCCAGGCCGGCTTTTATCAATTGGTCGCGCAGGGAATTGCTCATCGCTCTGCTCCTGGCTGGATCACGGGGGTCCTGTCCCTGGAATTGGCCGCATGTTACGCGAAGCCGCCGCCCGAGGGCAGGGGCGTGCGTCCGGTCTTGGGACCGGCGGCGGCGCGCCCCCACTGCTGGCGGATGTCCTGCGTGGGATGAGGCCGCCATGGAGCTGCTGTTCGCCGTCGCCGTCGCCGCGGCCGGGTTGGTCGCCGTGGCCTACGTCTACCATCGCCTGCCCATCCAGGTGCGCAGCCGCGGGCAGGTCTGGCTGGTGCGTGGCCTGTTGGCGGCAGTCGGCGTCGCCATGGGCGCGCTGCTGGCCGCGCGCTGGGGCGGTCACGCCCACGCGTGGGTGGCCTTCCTGGCCGGCTTCGGGCTGGTGCACGTGCCGGCGGCGATCATCCTGCTGATCAAGAAGCAGCGCCACGAGTACGGCTGAAACGGCGGCCGCCTCTGGCCCGGCCGCCGTTCGGGCTGCATCATATCGGCGTGACGCCGCGGCGGCGTCCGGCGATCGAACTCTTAGAACGGGAGGTGTTCATGGTCACTGCCATGGTCCTGATCTGCGCCGAGCGCGGGCGCGTGAACGAGGTGGCCCAAGCGCTGCTCGAAATCAAGGGCGTGTCCGAGGTGTACTCGGTGGGCGGCCGCTACGACCTGGTGGCGATGCTGCGCGTGCGCGACAACGAGGCGCTGGCCGAGGCCGTGACCGAGCACCTGCAGAAGGTCGACGGCATCCGCGACACCGAAACCCTGATCGCTTTCCGCACCCAGTCGCGCCACGACCTCGAGGCCATGTTCTCGATCGGCATGTCCTGACGATCGGCGGGGCTACTCGACGTAGATCATGCGGCGGGTCATGCCGCCGTCGACTACCAGATTGGCGCCGGTGATGAAGCCGGCCCGCGGCGAGATCAGATACAGCACCAGCTCGGCGACGTCCTCCGGCCGGCCGACCCGGCCGGCCGGATGCTGGGCGTGGTCCTGCTCGGTCAGCGTCAGCGGATGGCGCTGGGCGCGCTTCTTCAGCTCGGAGACGTCGATCCAGCCGGGGCTGATGCAGTTGACCCGCACCTCCGGCCCCAGGCTCACCGCCAGGGCGTGGCTGAGCGCCACCACGCCGCCCTTGCTGGCGGCGTAAGCCTCGGTGTTGGCTTCCGATTGCAGCGCCCGGGTCGAAGCGATGTTGACGATGCTGCCGTGGCTGCGCCGCAGATGCGGCACGGCGTGCTTGCTGCACAGGAACACGCCGGTGAGGTTGGTGGCGAGCCGGCGGTTCCAGTCGGCCAGGCTCAGCTGCTCGATCGGGCCGTTGTAAGGGTTGGCGAGGCCGGCGTTGTTGACCAGCGCGTCCAGGCCCTGGAAGCGGGCCACCGTGTCGCGCAGCAAGTGCTCCACCGCCGTCTCGTCGCCGACGTCGCACCATTTGAAGTAGATCTCGCCGTATGCCTCCAGCTCGGCCGCGGCTTCCTCGCCGGCCTCGGCGTCGATGTCGGCGATCACCACGCTCATGCCCGCTTCCAGCATGCGCTTGGCGATGGCGCGGCCGATACCCTGGCCGCCGCCGGTCACCAGCCCGATCTTTCCGCTCAGCTCGCTCATGTCGGTCCTCGCTTTGCTGCGTAAGATGGTGCCGCCCGGCGGGGGAGGAAAGCCGGGGCGCGGTCCCGTTGGCCGTCACGATAGCGCCGCTCGGGCGATGTCGACAGTCGTCATCGTCCCAGCCGACCCTTATACTCTGTGCCGCGCGGTCCTCTGGGCTGCCTTTGTTCGTTTTCCGCGTCACGCACAGAGGAACACCAACGGATGCTGACAGCCTTCGCCCTTAAAGACGGCGTGCTGCACCACCTGCCGATTGCCGAGCAACCGGACGCTCTGAGCGACGCGATGTGGATCGATCTGGCCGATCCGACCGATGAGGAGCGCGCCATGGTGCAGGCCCTGTACCGTCAGGACCTGCCGGACGTGGACGAAGTCGAGGAGATCGAGGCCTCTGCCCGCTCTTACGAGGACGAGAGCGGCATGCACATCCACTCGCTGTTTTTGCACGAGCCCGGCGGTCGGCCGGTGAACACCAGCGTGGCCTTCACCCTGAGCGGCCAGCGCCTGTTCGCCGTGCACGAGCACAACCTGCCGGTGTTCCGGTTGGTGCGGCTGCGCGCGCGGCGCGAGCCGGGCCTGGTGACCGACGCCGTGTCGCTGCTGCTGGCGCTGTTCGAGACCAAGGTCGAGAACCTGGCCGATCGCCTGGAGCAGATCCACACCGGCCTGGAGCTGGTCGGCGAGATGGTGCTGGCCGAGAAGGACGTGGACCTGGAGGAGGCGATCGACGAGCTCACCCGCCAGGAGGACGTCAACGGGAAAGTGCGGCTGTGTCTGATGGACACCCAGCGGGCGCTGACTTTCCTGCTGCGCCGCGGCCGGCTCGATCAGGAGCAGCGCGAGTGGGCGCGCGAGATCCTGCGCGACGTCGATTCGCTGCTGCCGCACAACGACTTCCTGTTCGAGAAGGTGAACTTCCTCATGGGCGCGGCCATGGGCTTCATCAACATCGAGCAGAACCAGATTATCAAGATCTTCTCCATCGCCGCGGTGGTGTTCCTGCCGCCGACCCTGGTGGCCAGCATCTATGGCATGAACTTCCAGTTCATGCCGGAGCTGCACTGGAAGTTCGGCTATCCGCTGGCCTTGGTGCTGATGCTGCTATCGGGCATCGCGCCCTACCTCTACTTCAAGCGCAAGGGCTGGTTGTAGCCGCGATGAGCCTGTACGCCCCGCTCGCCATCGCCGCCGGCGCCGCGCTCGGCGCCTGGCTGCGTTGGGGGCTGGGCTTGTGGCTCAACCCGCTGTGGACGGCGCTGCCGCTGGGCACGCTGGCCGCCAACCTCGGCGGCGGCTATCTCATGGGGCTGGTCATGGCCTGGCTGGGGCAGGGCGCCGCGCTGGCGCCGGAGCTGCGGCTCGGCCTGACGGTGGGCTTCCTGGGCGGGCTGACCACGTTCTCCACCTTCGCCGGCGAGTCGGTCACGTTGCTCGGCCGCGGCGACTATCTGGGCGCGTTGCTCCACGCCGGCGCCCATCTGTTCGGTTCGCTGCTGATGGTCGCCCTGGGCATGGCGAGTTTTTCCTTGCTCGCCGCCGGTTTGCGGGCTTGACGCCGGCCGCCGTTCGGGCGTAGGGTGAGCGCATGATTACGACCCGATTCGAACGACTGCTGCGACTGCGCTGCCCGGCCTCCTGAAGGAGAGCCGGGGTTTCGCGTTTTCAGTCGCTGTAACGTCGTCCGAATCGGGTTTTGTTATGCCTAAGCACTTCAGCCCTCACGTATCTCCCCGCTCTCGCCGGCCCCGGCGGCATTTGCCTTTCGTGGTGTTCGGCTTCCTGCGCTCGTCCTTGCTGCGACTGCGTCACGGTCATCGGGCCTAGCGGCAGCCCGGTGGCCGACGCTTGCGCGCCGCCTCGTTGGTGTTTCTTTCCATGCGGTTTCAAGCGAGGACGCAGTTCATGAATCCAGGCAACAAGTATCGCGCTTTCCCGACCATCAACTTGGCCGACCGGCAGTGGCCGTCGCGGGTCATCGAGCGGGCGCCGATCTGGTGCAGCGTCGACTTGCGCGACGGCAACCAGGCGCTGATCGAGCCGATGAACGCCGAGCGCAAGCTGCGCATGTTCCGCACGCTTTGCGAGATCGGCTTCAAGGAGATCGAGGTCGGCTTCCCGTCGGCTTCCCAGACCGATTTCGACTTCGTGCGCCAGATCATCGAGGAGGATCTCATCCCCGATGACGTCACCATCCAGGTGCTGACCCAGTCGCGCGATCACCTCATCGAGCGCACCTTCGAGGCGCTGGCCGGCGCCAAGCGCGCCATCGTGCACTTCTACAACGCCACCTCGCCGGTGTTCCGGCGCATGGTGTTCAACGTCGACAAGGCCGGCTGCATCGACATCGCCGTGCAGGCCGCGCGCCAGATCAAGGCCATGGCCGCGGCCCGCCCGGAGACGGAGTGGCGCTTCGAGTACTCGCCGGAGACCTTCTCCGCCACCGAGCCGGAGTTCGCCAAGGAAATCTGCGAGGCGGTGATGGACGTGTTCCAGCCCACGCCGGAGCGCAAGCTCATCCTCAACCTGCCGGCGACGGTGGAGGTGGCCACCCCCAACGTCTACGCGGACCAGATCGAGTGGTTCTGCCGTAACATCAAGAACCGCGACTGCGTGGTGGTGAGCGTGCATCCGCACAACGACCGCGGCACCGGCGTGGCCGCCGCCGAGCTGGCGATGATGGCCGGCGCCGATCGGGTCGAGGGCACGCTGTTCGGCAACGGCGAGCGCACCGGCAATGTCGACGTGGTGACCCTGGCGCTCAACCTCTACACCCAGGGCGTCGATCCGCAGCTCGACTTCTCCGACATCAACGCGGTGATCCGCTGCGCCGAGTACTGCAATCAGCTGCCGGTGCACCCGCGTCATCCGTACGCCGGCGAGCTGGTGTTCACCGCCTTCTCCGGCTCGCACCAGGATGCCATCAAGAAGGGCTTCGCCGACCGCGCCGCCAACCCCGACGGCGTCTGGGAGATCCCGTACCTGCCGATCGACCCGCAGGATCTCGGACGGACCTACGAGGCGGTGATCCGGGTCAACAGCCAGTCCGGCAAGGGCGGCGTGAGCTATCTCATGGAGCGCGACCACTGCGTGGTGATGCCGCGGCGGCTGCAGATCGAGTTCAGCGGCGTGGTGCAGGAGATCGCCGACCGCACCGGCCGCGAGCAGGACTCCGCGGCGCTGTGGGCTGCGTTCGAGGCGGAGTACCTCAGCAGCGTCGAGCCGTTCGAGCTGATCGAGTATCGCGCCCAGGCCGAGCCGGGCCATCCCGAGCGCGAGCACTTCAGCGCCACCATCCGCTGGAACGGCCGCGAGCACATCGTCTCCGGTCGCGGCAACGGTCCCATCGCCGCCTTCGTCGCCGCGCTCAACCGGCATTGCGGCCTGGCGCTGCAGGTGGTCGACTACCGCGAGCACGCAGTCGGCCACGGCGCCGACGCCCCGGCGTTGGCGTACGTCGAAATCGGCTTCGGCGGCAGCGCCCACACCATGTTCGGCGTCGGCCGCGACGGTAACATCGTCACCGCCTCGCTGCGGGCGGTGCTGAGCGCGGTCAACCGCGCCGCCCGCCGCCGGCCGGAGTGGATCGCGCCGCTGGCCCGCGAGGCCTGAAGCCCACTCACGGCGTTTCTGCACGAAACTGGCCGCGGCGTCGCTACGCCGCGGCCAGCCTCCCCGGCCTTGGAGCACCGGCCAGCATTCTCTTCCCTGGGCCTTCTCTCGCTACCGTTGGTTACGAATGCCGAACCGAGGTGTCGTAGCTAGCGTTAGGCAGAGCGATCACCTCTTACGTCCCCTTCCCCCTCGCGGGGGGCCAAACAAGCCGCAAAGCGCTGTCCGCTCCTTACCCCTCTCACGGTTCCTGGCGAGGGCGCAGATGGCCGTGCGCACCAACCATGTATCCCCCCTGGCCCGTCAAGCGCGAAAGGGAGCGATAATCAGCGGCACCTTCATGCGGGACTCGCCGTGCCGGTGGGCGGGCGGGCATGCACCGGTGGTCGGAGGGAACGTATGGACACCGAACTGGAACAGCGCCGGCAGCTAGCCGAAGCGGTGCGCCAGGCTTGTTTGCAGGCGGCCCTGCAAGGCTATCAGGAGGCCGGCTGGAGCGGGCTGTGCGCGGAAGGGCGCTGGGAGCTGGCGCTGGATCGCATCCGCACCCTCGATCTCGACGCGCTGCTGCGGCAACACGCCGCGCAACCTTGATCCCCCAGCTCGTGCCAGACGCATCCGATCGAATCGGTGCGACGGCGGCAACCGCCGCACCAGACGCGCGCGCCCAGGCAGCCGTGATGGCGTGGTTCGCACGTCATCTGCACAAATTGGGTGCGTACTGTGCCTTGATTGCCCCATGTTGGTGCCGCTCCCGCGCACCGTGACAGCGCACGATACCGTTATTTCGGGCAACGGCATGAAGCTTGCCTTGGCTCCGCGCACTCGTGGAGTCGGAGAGCGTTGCCGTTCTATGCCCAGACGCACCATGCCTTTCCGCACCGGCGGCCGCCCGGCGGGTATCGCTACCGCGCTGCTGCTGGCGTGCGCCGCTACCGCGCACGGCGCCGAGCCGACGGCTCTGGACGCCGTGGTGGTCAAGGGCCAGGCGCTAGCCCCTGCGGAAGCCGCCTCCCATTCGGTGACCGGCTTTGATGCCGAGACCATTCGCGCCGCCGCGATCTCGCGCCCGCAGCAGCTGTTCGATCGGGTGCCGGGCATGAGCGTGCGCACGCTCGGCCTGCCCGGCGTGGCCGACAACTTCACGCTGCGCGGATTCGGCGGCGGCGGCCACGGCGGCGACATTGGCTTCGTGCTGGACGGCATCCCGCTCAACGAAGCCATGTCCCACGCCGACGGCTACGGCGATCTCGACGTGGTGATCCCGCTCGAACTGCGGCGCCTCGAAGTCCTGCGCGGCCCGGTGTCGGCCCTGTACGGCAACTACCACCGGGCCGGCGGTGTGCTTCTGCAGACCCGCCGCGGCGGCGAGTACCGCGAGCTGGATGTCGCCGCCGGCCGCTTCGGCAGCGTCGATCTGCAAGCGGCGCTGGGCACGGAGGGCGGCGACGGCCAGGCCCTCAATCTGGCGGCGCAGGCGGTGCGCAGCGATGGCTTCCGCCCGCAGTCGAAGAGCGAACGCGCCACGCTGGCCGGCGCCTGGAGCGGGCGGCCGACGCCGCGGCTGGAAGCCGCCGTGTCCGGGCGCCTGCATGTCGCCGAGGCCGATAACCCCGGCTATCTGCCGCTCGATCTCTACCGCCGCGATCCCTACGGCAAGGATCCGCGCGCGCAGAACGACGGCGCGGAGAAAACGTTCGGCACGCTGCGCGGCGACCTTGCCTACCGCCTTAGCGACAGGCTCAAGCTGCTGACCTTCGGCTACGCCACCGCGCAGGACTTCACCCGCTGGTTCACCCGCGGCCCGGCCGAGGGCGATTGGCGCCAGCGCGAGGAAAGCTACGATCGGCGCGTGTTCGGCACCGGCGCCAGCCTCAACGGTCAAGGCCGTCTGGGCGGAGTGGCGGTCGCCTGGACGGCCGGGGTGGAGGGCTACCGCGAACGCACCGACTACCTCTACTACGAGGACATCCAGTACCGGCAGCGCAACCCGGTCGCCGATCAGGATCGCCGCTACGTCCTGGAGAACCAGGCCGCGTTCGCCGAGGCGGAGTTCGAGTTCACGCCGCTGTTCGTGCCGAAGCTGGGGCTGCGCGCCGACCGCTTCCGCGGCGACTGCGAGGTGCGCGCCGTCGAGCTTTCCGACGAGCCCTGCGGCAAGCTGGCGGCGGTGAGCCACGTCAGCCCGAAACTCGGGCTGCGCTCCACCGTGGCCGACTGGCTGACCCTGCGCGCCAGCTGGGCCGAAGGCTTCGCCCTGGCCGAAGGCGCCGCCAAGTACGCCCCCGGCGCCGAAGGGCTCGATCCGGCGGTGTTCCGCCAGCGCGAGCTGGGCGCCAGCCTGGAGTTCGAGTTCCTGAGCCTGGACGCGGCGCTGTTCCGCATCGACTCCTCGGCCGAGATCGGCCGCGATCCGGCCGGCGACTACGAGAACTTCGGCGCGACCCGCCGCCAGGGGCTGGAGGTCGCCGCGCAATGGTTCCTGCACGAGGACTTCGATCTCAGCGTCAACTGGGCCGGTACCCGCTCGGAGGTGCGCCGCCACCGCGATCCGGCGCTGGTAGGTAAGCGCGTGGCCGGCGTGCCGCGGCACGTCACCACCGTCAGCGCCGGCTGGCGCCCGCTGCCGGCGTGGCAGGGCACGCTCGCCTGGCGGCGGCTCGGCGACTACGCCATCGACGCCGCCAATAGCCGCATCACCGGCGGCTACGCGCTGTTCGATCTGATGCTCTCCTACCAGCACCCCGGCGACCGGGCGCCGCGGGTGTATCTCGCCGTCGACAACCTCACCGACCGTGTTTACGCCACCAGCGTGTCCAGCGTCGGCTACGCCACCGGGGCGCCGCGCACCTGGCGGCTCGGCGTCCAGGCTAGTTTCTGAAGGAGGCCCCGCATGTCGCTTCGCCCATTGGTCCTGGCCTTGCTGCTCGCCGCCGTCCCCGCGGCCCGCGCCCATACCGTGTGGCTGGAACCGGGCGGCGGGGCCGAGTACCTGGTCCGCTTCGGCGGCCATGGCGGCGCACTCGAGACCTACTCGCCCGAGAAACTGGTCGCGGTGATGGCGCTGGCGGCCGACGGCACGCCTGCGCAGGCGGTACGGATCGACGGCGGCGATGGCGTGCGGCTGCGGGTCGAGGGCGAGCCGGCGCTGCTGGCCCTGCATTTCGACAACGGCTATTGGAGCAGGACCGCCGACGGCGCCAGCGTCAACCGGCCGATGACCGAGGTCGAGGGGGCGGTGAGCGGCGTGCACGCGGTCAAGTACCACAAGTTCATCGTCGCCTGGAGCGAACTGGCGGCGCGGCCCATCGGCCAGCCGTTCGAGCTGGTGCCGCGGAGCGGCGAGCGGCCGCGCCCGGGTGAGCCGCTCGCGCTGCAAGTGCTGATCGACGGCCGGCCGGCGGCCGGCATCGCGCTGGCGTTCGACGAGGAAGGGCGGGAGGCGGTCAGCGACGCGCAAGGGCACGCCAGCCTGGTGGTCAGGCCCGGCGTCAACCGCATCTGGGCCGGGCAGCGCGTGCCCCTGAGCGGCGATGCGCGCGCCACCCAGCGCAGCACCGAATACATCCTGGCTTTCGACGCCGGCCCCAAGCTGTCGTTCGCGGTCTCGGCGCTGATCTGGCTCGCCGCTTTCGCCGCGGTGTCCTGCTTGCCCGTGCTGACGAGAGCGCTGCGCCGGGTATGAGCCGAGAGCCGGCGGCTCTGGTAGGCTTGACGCATGACTGGCAAGGAGTGCGCCCATGAACCGTGCCCTCATCACCGCCGCTTTCACCGCCTGCGCTGCCGCGCTCGCCGCCGGTTGCGCCATCGGGCCCGCCGCGCCGGCGCCGGTCGCGGCGCTGACCGGCGAGCCGTGGAACATCATCGCCATCGACGGCGTGCCGGTCGTGGCCGGCTCGACGCCGACCATCGCTTTCGACCAGGACGGGCGAGCCTTCGGCGGTAGCGGTTGCAACCGCTACAACGCCAGCTACCAGGCCGGAGCGGACGGCCGCCTGAGCTTCGGCCGGGCGGTGTCGACCCGGATGGCGTGCCAGCCGCCGCTGATGGAGCAGGAGCGGCGCTTGTTCCAGGCGCTGGAGGCGGTCACCGGCTACGCGCTCGGGGCCGACGGCGTGCTGGTGCTGTACGGCGGGGACGGGCCGCGCCTGCAGGCGCGGCGCTGATCAACCTTCGCGCAGCTGGGCGAACTTGGCGCGGAATTTGGCCAGCTTGGGTGCCACCACCAGCTGGCAGTAGGGCTGGCCGCTGTTGAGCTCGTAGTAGCGCTGGTGGTAGTCCTCGGCCGGATAGAAGCGCTCGAATGGCTGCAGCTCGGTGACGATCGGGTTCGGCCACACCCGCTCGGCCTCCAGCTGGGCGATCAGCGCCTCGGCGGTCTGCCGCTGCTGCGGGCTGTGGTAGAAGATCACCGAGCGGTACTGCGGGCCGACGTCGTTGCCCTGGCGGTTGAGGGTGGTGGGGTCGTGGATGGTGAAGAACACCTCCAGCAGATCCCGGTAGGCGATGGTCGCCGGATCGAACTCCACCTGCACCACCTCGGCGTGGCCGGTGGTGCCGCTGCACACCTCACGGTAGCTCGGGTTGGGCACGTGGCCGCCGCTATAGCCCGACACCACTTTCGTCACGCCGCGCAATTCCCGGTACACGGCTTCCAGGCACCAGAAGCAGCCGCCGCCCAAGGTCGCGGTTTCGGTAGTGACCGTTCTCTCCTCCACGCTCGTCTCCTTCCGGCCGGCGGTCTGCCGGCGCAGTCATGCTAGCAAAGGCGCGCGGTCGCGGCGCTAGTGGCTGGTGCGCTGGCCGCGGCAGGCCGCCAGCCGGTGCTCCCAGCTGTCGCGGATCTCCCGGCGCAGCGCGGCATCGGCCTCGCTCTGCAGCAGGCGGCGGCCGTCGATTGGAATGGTCAGGCTGGTCCACTCGTCACCCAGCGTGCAGTCCAGCCGCAGCGCCCAGCCGCGTTCGTCCGGCTCGATCTCGAACAGGTAGTTCTTCAGCGCCAGCGAGTCCAGGAGCTCCTCGGTGATCTGACGCGCTTTCGCCAATTCCAGCGTCGTAGCCTTCATGACCACATCCTCCTGCCGACAGCTCGTTACTGTCGGGCCGTTCGGGGCCGGCCTCAAGCGCGGCAGTCCCCACTATGGAGGCGAGGCCAGCGCAAGGACAGTAAGGAGGAGGCGAGAGACGGAGGATGGGCGAGCGGGTGCGGATCGCTGTCTGCAATCTGCAGCTCGGCATCGGTACGACGCGAGGCTATTGGCAATACCTGATCACGGCCTGGAAGTATCGGCTGGCGCACGATGCGCGCTTCATCGAGCAGGCGGCCGATTTCCTGCGCGAGGAGGCGGTGGACGTCGCCGCCTTGTGCGAGGTCGACGCTGGCTCGCGCCGTACCCGCTGGGTCGACCAGCTGGAGGTGCTGGCGCACCGCTCGGGCTTGGTCCACGCGGCGTTCTTCCCGACCCGCGTGGTCGGAGCGCGCGTCAATCAGGGCAACGCTGTGTGCGCGCGCACGCCGGTGCGGATCGTGCGCAACCATCCGCTGCCAGGCATCGGCGAGCCGCGCTTCCTGAGCGAGGCCGAGGTGGCGCTGGCGGGCATGACCGTGCGGCTGCTGGTGACCCACCTGTCGCTGGAGCGCACCCTGCGGCTGCCGCAGATCCACCACATCGCCGAAATCGTCGATCGCAGCCAGGGGCCGACCATCCTCACCGGCGACTTCAACATCTCCGAGCAGGCGGAGCTGGGACTGTTGGACGAAAGCCATCTGGAGCGCGCCGCCTCGGCGCCGACCTTCCCGGCCTGGCGGCCGCGCCGCTATCTCGACCACCTGTTCGTGAGCAAGCACTTCGCCGTGGTCAACGTCTACAGCTACGACGACCGGTTGTTCTCCGACCACTTGCCGCTGGTGGTGGAGCTGGAGCGGCAGGTTTGACGCAGGCCATGGCGGCGGGCAGGGCGCTCGGCTAGCCTAGGTCGCCGGGAGTAACGCTTTCTTCGGTTTCTGTCCGTGCATCGCATGCGTCAAGCCATTCTTCGAGCTTCGTTCGCCGCGCTGCTGCTCGCGCTCGGGGCGGCGGCGCCGGCCGCGTGGGCGGAGAAGATCTACAAGTGGGTCGACGAAGCTGGCGTCACCCACTATGGCCAGCGCCTGCCGAAAGGGCAGCGCGGCGTGGCGATCGAGCTGGAGCGCGCGTCCAAGCCGGAGGCCGCCGCGTCCGAGCGCGGCAAGCCCGGGGGCGCGCCCACCGAGTTCTACGGCCTGCCGGTGCCGGCCGACGCCAAGGTGCGGCAGCGGGTCGAGCGCAGCGCCCACCCCGGCATTCTGGTGTACACGACTTCGCTGGGCGTCGAGGAGGTGCTGGCTTTCTACCGCGATCGCTATGGACCGCCGGCGCGTGTCGAGCGGCAGCGCCGCAGCCAGGTCATGACCTATCTCGACAAGGGCCGGGTGGCGGCCATGGTGGCGGTGGGCACCGATCGGGACGGCACCCGGGTCGACCTGCGGGTCGAGCCGCCGGCTCGCTGAGCCGGCGCCCGTGCCGTTGCCGCGGGCGGGTGGCGCGTTTTCGCGCTATGATCGCTGCCCCTCTAGTCCCCTCCACCTATAGCTACCCCTCCAATCATGGCCTCCCGTCGACTCAGCCTCATTCTCATTCTCGGCGCCCTGACCGCATTCGGTCCCATGTCCGTCGATATGTACCTGCCTAGCCTGCCGACGCTGGAGCGGGCGTTCGCCACCGACCCTGGCTCGGTGCAGTTCACCCTGGCCGCGTTCTTCGTCGGTCTGGCGCTGGGCCAGACCTTCTATGGGCCGCTGATCGACCGCTTCGGCCGCAAGGGACCGCTCTACATCGGCCTGGCGTTGTACGTGGTGGCGTCGCTGGGCTGCGCTCTGGCGCCCAACATCGAGACGCTGATCGGACTGCGCTTCGTCCAGGCCCTGGGCGCCTGCGCCGGCATGGTCAGCTCCCGCGCCATGGTGCGCGATCTGTTCGATCCGCAGACGGCGGCCAAGGTGTTCTCGCTGCTGGTGCTGGTCATGGGCGTGGCGCCCATCCTGGCGCCGCTGGCGGGCGGCTATCTGTTCACCGCCTTCGGCTGGCAGGCGATCTTCGTCGTCCTGGCGCTGTTCGGCTTGTGCTGCCTGATCGCCACGGCCAAGGCCTTGCCGGAGACGCTCAGCCCCGAGGCCCGGCGCGCGCCGCTGCGGCTGGGCGGGGTGCTGCGCGGCTACGCCGAGTTGCTGCGGGATCGCCTGTTCCTCGGCTATTCGTTGAGCTCGGGCGTGGCCTACGCCGGCATGTTCGCCTACATCGCCGGTTCGCCGTTCGTGTTCATCGATTTGTACGGCGTGCCGGCCAACATGTACGGCTGGCTGTTCGGGCTCAACGCGTTCGGGTTGATCGCGGCCTCCCAGGTGAACCGCCGGCTACTGACGAGTTTGCGGGCCGACGACGTGCTGCGCTGGGCGCTACGGGCCGCGGCCGTGTTCGGGGTGCTGGTGCTGGGCGTCGGGGTCAGCGGCTTCGGCGGCCTGCCGGCCTTGCTGGTGCCGCTGTTCGGTTTCATGGCCAGTCTGGGTTTCATCCAGGCCAACGCCATGGCCGGGGCGTTGGCCGGGCACGGCGCGCGCGCCGGCAGCGCCTCGGCGCTGCTGGGCACCCTGCAGTTCGTGGCGGCGACGCTCGCCGGCGTGCTGGTGGGGGTGTGCCACGACGGCACCGCGCGGCCGATGGGGGTGATCATCGGCGTCTGCGCGCTGCTGGCGCTGGGCTTCCACCGCACGTTGGTGCGGGGCGGGCTGGACGGGTAGGGCCGCTCAGCGGCCCTCGCGCCAATACCGCAGCGGCGCCAGCAGCGCGCCGCCGAGGGCACCGTACAGGTGGGCGTCGACCACCACCTTGCCGCCGATCAGCGCGGCGGTCGCGCCCGCGTCCGTCCACTGCTCCCAGGCCAGCTTCAGCGCCAGCGCGATCAGCACCGTCAGCGCGAACCGGGGCGAGCGGTGCCATTCGCCGGCGGCGGCCAGCACCAGCAGGCCGTGCAGCGCTCCCGACAGCCCCACGTACCAGGCCACGTCGGGACTGCCCCACAGCAGCCCCAGACCCACCGCCAAGCTCAGCAGCAGCAGGTCGGCGAGCAGGCGCCAGGGCCGGTCGGCCCCCGCGCCTGGAAAGCTCAGGCCGATGATCAGCAGGCCCGCCAGGTTCAGCGCCAGGTGAGTCCAGCCGAGGTGCAGCAGGTTGCCGGTGACCAGGCGCCAGAGCTGGCCGTCGAGGATCGCCTCGCGTTCGTAGCGCAGCCCGTCCGGCGCCAGCGCCTGCAGCAGCGCGGCGACGGCGGCGACCGCCGCCAGCGCCCAGTAGCGGCGCAGCGAGGCGAAACGCGGCGGGCGAATCTCCGTGGCCCGAGGGGGAGGCGCCGTCATCGCTGCGCGAAGGCGTTGATCCGATGGGATGCGCCGTCGCGACTGTTATTGGTGGTGGCCGGTTTGTACACTGGCAAGCTCATTGTCATCCGCCCGCGTGATTGATTAGGAAGCAGCGCGCTATGTTGTTCCTCGACCGATTCTTCAAGCCCCGCTGGCAGCACGCCAAGCCCGAGGTTCGCAAGCAAGCCCTGCTCGCCCTGTCACCGCAGAACCCCGAGGATATGAAGATCCTGCTGCGCTTGGCCGAGCACGACGTCGATCCCGACGTCCGGCGCAGCGCGGTCAAGCGCGTTTCCGATCTGGCGTTTCTACGCCGTCGCACCAACGAGGACAACGACGCGGGCGTGCGCGAGGTGGCGAGCGCGCGCTACCGCCAGTTGCTGGCGGGCGGCGCCGAAGGGGCCGACATCAACGTCCGGCTGGCCGAGCTGGCGTTGTGCGACGACGAATCGGTGCTGGCGTTCGTCGCCCGCCGCGGCCGCGAGCCGGAGCTGCGCATCGCTGCCCTGAACCGGCTCGACGCCGAGGCCGTGCTCGAGGATGCCGCGCTCAACGACGATGCCGCCCGCGTGCGGCTGGCGGCGGTGCAGCGGTTGCGGGCGCCGGCGACGCTGGAGCGCGTCAGCCGTCTGGCCCGCGACAAGGATCGCAAGGTCGCCAAGCTGGCGCGCGAGGCGCTGGAGGAACTACAGCGCCGCCAGGCCGCCGAGGAACAGGCGCGCGCCCAGCGGGTCGCCTTGTGCGAGGAGATGGAGGCGCTGGCCGAGGCGCCGTGGCGTCACGGTTACAACGGCGAGAAGCTGCGGCTGGAGAACCGCTGGCAGGCGGTTCCGCTGGCGGCCGACGAGGCGCTGGCGGCGCGCTTCGAGGCGGCGCGCCGGCGTGTCGAGCAGCGCATCCAAGAGCAGGCCAACCGTCCCGAGCCGGAGCCGGTGGTGGTGGAGACGCCGTCCGCGCCGCAGGCCGCGCCCGATGTCAACGCCTGGCTCGACGAGCTGCAGGCGCAGCCGGAGCCGGATCCAGCGCGGCTGGCGACGCTGGAGCAGCGGCTGGCCGAAGCCGTGGCCGCCGAGCCGGCCGATGCGAACGAAGCCGCCGCCTACCGGCAGGCACTGCGGGTATTGCGCGGCTACGTCGAGGCCGCGCAGCGTTATCTGGCGCACGAGGGCGAGTTGGCCGAGGCGCTCAACGCCGCCCACACCGCCGACGTCAACGACGACGCCGCGCTGCGCGCCGCCGCCCAGGATCTGCGCCGGGTGCTGGAGCGGACCGCCTGGGATTTGCCCTTGCCGCTGCCGGCGCTGCTCGGGCAGGCGGCCGCCGAGCTGGACGCGGTGGAGGAGCAGCGCGAGCGCCTCAACGCCCAGCGCGCGCAGCAGCTGGCCAAGCTGGAAGAGACGCTGGCGGCGCTGGATCAGCAGCTCGGCGGCGGCCACCTGAAGGAGGCGCAGCGCCTGCTGGCCCGCGCGCAGCGGGCGCTCGAGCAGCTGCCGGCGCGCGATCAGGAGCGGCTGGAGCGGCGCCTGAAGAAGTACGCCGGACGCGTGCGCGAGCTTCAGGACTGGCGCCGCTTCGCCACCTTGCCGAAGCAGGAGGAGCTGTGCCGGCGGATGGAGGCGCTGATCGACGTCGATCTAGAGCCGCCCGTGCGCGCCGAGCGCATCCGCGCCCTGCAGGAGGAGTGGAAGGCCACCGGCGGCTCCGCCTCGCCGGAGGCGCAGCGGTTGTGGGAGCGCTTCCGCCAGGCCGCTGATAAGGCGTTCGAGCCCTGCAAGGCCTATTTCGAGGAGCAGGCGCGGTTCAAGCAGCTCAACCTGGAGCAGCGCGAGCGCATCAGCGCGCAGCTGGAGCAGTTCATGGCCAGCGCCGATTGGGACCGGCTGGAGCTGGCCGCGCTGGAGGCGATCCGCGCCCAGGCGCGCAAGGAATGGGTGGCGGCGGCGCCGGTCGATCGACGCGCTGGCCAGGCGGTGGAGGAGCGCTTCGAGGGCATGATGGCCGCCCTCACCGAGCGCATCCGCGCCAAGCAGGACGTCATCCGCCAGCGCAAAGAGGCGCTGGTGGAACAGGCGCGGGCGCTGACCACCCTGGAGGATTTCCGCGCCGCCGCGCAGCAGGCCAAGGAGCTGCAGGCGCAGTGGAAAGCGGCGGGGACGGCGCCGGCCGGTGTCGAGCGGCGCCTGTGGAAGGAGTTCCGCGCCGCCTGCGACCGGGTGTTCGAGCGCCGCGACGAGCTGCGCAACCTGCAGGAGCAGGAGCGTCAGGCCAGCGTCGCGCGCGCCCAGGCGCTGTGCGAGGAGGCCGAGGCGTTGCTCGGACGCCTGGACGAGACCACCGAGGCTCTGCGCGAGCGCTTGCAGGCGTTGCGCCAGGCGCTGGACGGCCTGGACGCGCTGCCGCGCGACGCCGCGCGCAGCTTCGGCGCGCGTCTGGATCGGGTCGAGCAGGCGCTGAGCGCGCGCGACCGCGACCAGGAGTTGCAGCGCTGGCGTGAGGAATTCGCCAACGTCGAGCGGCGCGCGGCCTTATGCGCGCGGCTGGAGGAGCGGGTGTTGACCGCGCCGGCGGAGGCGCGGGCGCTAGTCGAGGCGGCCCAGCAGCAGTGGCAGGAGCTGCCGCCCGCGCCGGCCGAGTTGCGGCCGGCGCTGCAGGCGCGCTGGGAGCGGTTGGTGGCTGCCGCCGATGCCGGCTTCGGTGCCGAGGAGCTGGCGCACAACCGGGCGCGGCGCCACGAGCTGTGCGTGCGCGCCGAGATCCTGGCCGGCGTCGACTCGCCCCCGGAGGATCGCGGTCTGCGCATGGATCTGCAGGTGCGCCGCTTGGCTCAAGGTATGGCCGAAGGCGTGCGCGAGCGTCCGGAGGTCGAAGCGCGCCGCCTGCGGCTGGAGTGGCTGACCGTCGGCCCGGCGGCGCCCGAGGACCAGGCCTGGCTCGAGCGGCGCTTCCAGGCCGCGCTGGCGGCGCTGGGCAGCTGAGCGCCGCCCGCCCCGATGCGTCGGGGCGGCGTGTTCAGCCCTGCAGCGGCAGGCCGCGCAGTTCGACGCGGTCGGGGTGGACGAACAGCGCGCTGCCCTGGTCGTACCAGTCGCCCAGCACGATGCGCTGGCAGGCGCGGCCGTCCACTTCCAGATTGTGGATCGCCGGCCGATGGGTGTGGCCGTGGATGATGCGGCTCACCCCGTGGCTGCGGAAGGCGGCGGCGACGGCGTCGGCGTTGACGTCCATCAGATAGTCGTCGAGCTGGCTGTTGCGAGCGCTGCTCTCGGAGCGGGCCTGTTTCGCCATGGCGATGCGCTCGGGCACGCTCATGGCCAGGAACGCCTGCTGCCAGGCCGGGTTGCGCACCATGGCGCGGAATTGCTGGTAAGCGTGGTCGTCGGTGCAGAGGCTGTCGCCGTGCATCACCAGCGTCGGCGTGCCGTACAGGTCCACGACGCTGGGGTCGGCCAGCAGGGTCGCGCCGCTGGTCTCGGCGAAACGCTCGCCCAGCAGGAAGTCGCGGTTACCGTGCATCACGAACAGCGGCGCGCGCTCGGCGAAGCGCCGCAGCCCCGCCAGCACCGGATGGTCGGCCGGCACGGCGTCGTCGCCGATCCAGGCCTCGAACAGATCGCCGAGGATGTACAGGGCCTTCGCTTGTTCCCGCTGCGCCTCCAGAAACCGCAGGAACAGCCCGGTCACGGCCGGGCGGGAAGGGTCGAGGTGCAGGTCGGAGATGAATATCGTCGGCTTGTCCATGGCGGCTGTGCGTATGCTGGCTTGCGAAAGGCGTTAGTGTAGCGGCGACGGAGCCGGCCTGCTGCGCTCCGTGCCGGTTTTGCCGCATCCGGCCTTTCCGTTAAGATTCGCCACGGTTTTCGCCCGGCGCTCGGCGCCGCTACGGTAAGGCGGTTTCGCTCGGGAACCGCCCATAGGGACGGGACAGCGCATGCTGCAGATCTACAACAGCCTGACCAAGCAGAAGGAAGTCTTCCGGCCGATCACCCCCGGCAAGGTGCGGATGTACGTCTGCGGCATGACGGTCTACGACTACTGCCACCTCGGCCACGCCCGCGCCATGGTGGTGTTCGACATGGTGGTGCGCTACCTGCGCTCGCAGGGCTACGAAGTCACCTACGTGCGCAACATCACCGACATCGACGACAAGATCATCAAGCGCGCCGCCGAGAACGGCGAGTCGGAGGCGTCGCTCACCGAGCGCTTCATCAAGGCCATGCACGAGGACGCGGCGGCGCTGGGCGTGCTGCCGCCGGACATCGAGCCGCGCGCCACGACTTCGATGGCCGACATCATCGCGCTGATCGAGCGGCTGGTCGACAAGGGCTACGCCTACGTCGCCGACAACGGCGACGTGTACTTCGCGGTCAGCCGCTTCCCCGAGTACGGCAAGCTCTCCGGCGACAAGCCGGAGGATCTGCGCGCCGGCGCCCGCATCGAGGTCGACGAGGCCAAGCGCGATCCCTTGGACTTCGCTCTGTGGAAGGCCGCCAAGCCCGGCGAGCCGTCCTGGCCGTCGCCCTGGGGGCCGGGCCGTCCCGGCTGGCACATCGAGTGCTCGGCCATGTCGCAGCGCTGCCTGGGCGAGCATTTTGACATCCACGGCGGCGGTCTGGACCTGAAGTTCCCGCACCACGAGAACGAGATCGCCCAGAGCGAGGCGGCCACCGGCCACCGCTTCGTCAACTACTGGATGCACAACGGTCACGTGCGCATCGACGGCGAGAAGATGTCCAAGTCCCTGGGCAACTTCTTCACCGTGCGCGAGATCCTGGCCCGCTACCGCGCCGAGCAGGTGCGCTACCTGCTGCTCGCCAGCCATTACCGTGGCCCGCTCAACTACTCGGTGGAGAGCCTGGAGCAGGCCGGCGCGGCGCTGGAGCGGCTGTACCTGGCGCTGCGTGGGCTGGATCTGACGGTGCCGGCCGACCCGCAGGCGCAGCCGCTCTACTACGAGCGCTTCGTCGCCGCTATGGACGACGACTTCAACACCCCGGTGGCTTTGTCGGTGCTGCACGACCTGGCGCGCGAGATCAACCGCAAGCGCGCCGAGTCGCCGGCCGAGGCCAGCGGCCTGGGCGTGGTGCTGCGCCAGCTCGGCGCCATTCTCGGGCTGCTGCAGGACGATCCGGAGGAGTATCTGCGCGGCGCCGGCGTGCAGGCCGGCCTGAGCGACGCTGAGATCGAGGCGCTGATCCAGCGCCGCGCCGAGGCGCGCAAGGCGCGCGATTTCGCCGAGTCGGACCGGATTCGCGACCAGCTCAAGGCGCAGGGTGTGATCATCGAGGACGGCCCCAGCGGCACCACTTGGCGCCGCGCCTGAGCGGCGCCGCGGCGCGTGGAAGCTGTCAGGAGAGGGCGGCTAGACCCGGTTCAGCAGCACTTCCAGCACGAACTTGCTGCCGAAGAAGGCCAGCATCAGGGTTATGAAGCCGACCACGGTCCAGCGGATCGCGGTCTGGCCGCGCCAGCCGAAGCGCCAGCGGCCGAGCAGCAGGGTGCCGAACACCACCCAGGCGATGATCGACAGCACGGTCTTGTGCGCCACGTGCTGAGCGAACATGTCCTCCAGGAACAGGAAGCCGGACGCCAGCGCCGCGGTGAGCAGCACGAAGCCCAGGCGCAGGATCTGGAACAGCATCTCCTCCATGGCCTGCAGCGGCGGCAGCAGCCGCACGAAGCCGCCCGGATGCTTGCGGCGCAGCTTGTAATCCTGCAGGGCCACCAGCACCGCTTGGAAGGCGGCGATGGCCAGCACGCTGTAGGCGAGCATGGACATGTAGACGTGGGCGGCGATGTCTTCCCGCAGCGGCGTGCGACCGTTGACCCCGGCGAAGGCGGCGCCGAGCAGGGCGCTGATGCCGGCCAGCGGTAGGATCAGCATCGCCAGGTTTTCCATCGGCTGGCGGGTGTTGGCGATCAGCGTCAGCACCGCCATCAGCCAGCCGATCACCGACGCGGCGCTGAAGACCCCCAGCGACAGCAGTTGCGTGTCGAACACCGACAGATACAGCGCCAGCCCGTGGCAGAGCGCCGCCAAGGCGCCGACGCCCAGCAGCGCCGCCTTGTTCACCGGCTGCGTGGAGCCCCGCACCAGCCGGACCGCGGGAATGGCGCCCGCACCGGAATACAGGCCGAGGGAAACTAGGGCGAGAATGATTGTCAACATGGGGTCCGGAGTCTTTGTTCCGCGATAATCGCACATCGTTTCCGGTGGCGGAAGCGGTTATGACACGCTTGCTTTGAGGGCGCTCGGCTATAATGTCCAGCCACCTCCGCCAGCCCGGGCTTATACGAGGCTCTTCATGTTCGAAAACCTGAGTGAACGTTTCGAAGGCATCATGCGCCGCATTCGCGGTCAGGGCCGACTCACCGAGGAGAACATCGGTGACACCCTGCGCGAGGTGCGCATGGCGCTGCTGGAAGCCGACGTCGCGCTGCCGGTGGTGCGCGACTTCATCAAGGACGTCAAGGAACGGGCGCTGGGCGAGGAGGTCAACAAGAGCCTCACGCCGGGACAGGCGTTCATCAAGATCGTTCATGACGAGCTGATCCGGGTTATGGGCGAGGCCAGCCCCGGCCTGAACCTGGCCGTGCGCCCGCCCGCCATCGTCATGGTCGCCGGCCTGCAGGGCGCCGGTAAGACCACCAGCGTCGGCAAGCTCGCCCGCTACCTGCGCGAGCGCCAGCGCAAGAAGGTGCTGGTGGTGAGCTGCGACGTCTACCGCCCGGCCGCCATCGACCAGCTGCAGACGCTGGCGCGGGAAGTCGGCGTCGACTTCTTCCCCAGCCAGGCCGGTCAGGACCCGGTCGCCATCGCCCGCGCCGCCGTGGAGCACGCCCGCAAGCAGTTCCACGACGTGCTGCTGGTCGACACCGCCGGCCGGCTGCACATCGACCAGGAGATGATGGACGAGGCCAAGGCGATCCACGCCGCCATCCAGCCGGTCGAGACCCTGTTCGTGGTCGACAGCATGACCGGTCAGGACGCGGTCAACACCGCCAAGGCCTTCAACGAGGCGCTACCGCTCACCGGCGTGATCCTCACCAAGGTCGACGGCGACGCCCGCGGCGGCGCGGCGCTGTCGGTGCGTCACGTCACCGGCAAGCCGATCAAGTTCCTGGGCGTGGGCGAGAAGACCGCCGCGCTCGAGCCCTTCCACCCGGACCGCCTGGCCTCGCGCATCCTCGGCATGGGCGACGTGCTCAGCCTGGTCGAGCAGGTGGAGCGCACCGTCGACAAGGAGAAGGCCGAGAAGCTCGCCAACAAGTTCAAGAAGGGCGAGAGCTTCGACCTCGAGGACTTCCGCGAGCAGCTGCTGCAGATCAGCCGCATGGGCGGGCTGACCGGGTTGTTGGACAAGCTGCCGGGCATGAACCAGATCCCCGCCGAGGTGAAGAGCCAGGTCAACGATCAGGACTTGAAACGGCAGATCGCCATCATCAACTCCATGACGCCGCTGGAGCGGCGCAAGCCCGACATCATCAACGGCTCGCGTCGCCGCCGCATCGCCGCCGGCTCCGGCACCCAGGTGCAGGATGTCAACAAGCTGCTGAAGCAATTCCAGCAGATGCAGAAGATGATGAAGCAGTTCAAGAAGGGCGGCATGAAGAAGCTCTTGCGCCAGTTCGGCGGTAAACTGCCGGGCTTCGGTGGCTTGGGAGGCATGGGCGGCCTCGGGCGCTGAGCCCGAGCCGCACGCCGCGCTTCACTTTCGTTTAAAAACCAGTACAATGCGCCGTTCACACGACCGTGAGGGTCGGGACCGGATTCCAAAGGGTAAGCGTAAGCAATGGTAACTATTCGTCTTTCTCGAGGTGGTGCGAAGAAGCGTCCGTTCTATCAGGTCGTGGTGGCGGACAGCCGCAATGCCCGTGACGGCCGCTTCATCGAACGTCTGGGGTTCTTCAATCCCATCGCTACGGGTAAGGAAGTGCCGTTGCAGCTGAATCTCGAGCGGGTTGACTACTGGCTGCGGAACGGCGCTCAGCCGTCCGAGCGGGTGGCCAGCCTGATCAAGCAGGCTCGCAAGGGCGCCGCCGCCGCTCAGGCGTAACGCGCTGTCGGTAACCGCGGCCTTCGGTCATGTCGACGTCCCAGGACCGACACGTCGTCGTCGGGCGGATCGTCGGTATTTACGGGGTGCGCGGCTGGGTGCGGGTAGAGTCTTACACCGCACCGTTGGAGAATTTGCTCGGGTACCGGCGCTGGCAGCTCCGCCGAGGCGGAGGTTGGGAGCCGGTTGAATTGCAGGACGGCCAGCCCCACGGCAAGGGCCTGATCGCCAAGCTGAAGGGCCTGGACGATCGCGAACAAGCGCGGGGCTACATCGGCACCGACATCGCCGTGTTGCGCTCGGAGCTGCCGCCGCTCGAGGAAGGCGAGTTCTACTGGACCGACCTCGAGGGGCTGCGAGTGGAAACGGTGAGCGGCAAGCCGCTCGGGGTGGTGGACTACCTGTTCGCCACCGGCGCCAACGACGTGATGGTGGTGAAGGACGGCAAGCGCGAGCGCCTGATTCCGTTCGTGCGGGAGCGGGTGGTGACGCGCGTCGATCTCGACGCCGGCGTGGTGGTGGTGGACTGGGATCCGGAGTTCTAGCCGGTCATGCGGCTGGACGTGGTGACCTTGTTCCCGGAGCTCGTGACGGCCGTGACCGCTCACGGTATCCCGGCCAGGGCGGCGGAGCGCGGACTGCTGCAGCTCGTCTGCTGGAATCCGCGCGATTTCGCCACCGACAAGCACCGGACGGTGGATGACCGTCCATACGGTGGCGGGCCGGGCATGGTGATGAAAGTCGAGCCGTTGCGCTCGGCCATACGGGCAGCGCGGCAGGCGGTGGATGCGCCGGCGCGGGTGATCTACCTGAGCCCGCAGGGGCGCGTGCTGGATCAGGCCGCCGTGCGCCGGTTCGCGGAGCAGGAGCGGCTGGTGCTGGTGTGCGGCCGCTATGAGGGCATAGACGAGCGTTTGCTCGAGACCGAAATCGACGAGGAGTGGTCGGTAGGCGACTACGTCCTCAGCGGCGGGGAGCTGCCGGCGATGGTGTTGATCGACGCCGTCGCGCGCCTCCTGCCCGGGGCCTTGGGCCACGAAGACTCAGCGGCGCAGGATTCGTTCTCGGACGGCCTGCTGGACTGCCCGCACTACACGCGGCCGGAGTGGATAGACGGCCGTGGGGTGCCGGAAGTGCTCCTGAGCGGCAACCATGCCGCCATCGAGCGCTGGCGGCGCAAGCAGTCGTTGGGGAGAACCTGGCTCAAAAGGCCGGATTTGCTGGCAGGTTATGCGCTGGACGCCGACAGCGAGGCCCTGCTGAACGAATACATTCAGGAATACCGCGCGGGACACCGGAACGGTAAAGGGTAAAGCCATGAGCAACATCATCGAGCAGCTTGAGAAAGAGACCATCGAGGCGGCCAAGGGCAAGGTGCCCGAGTTCGGTCCGGGTGACACCGTCGTCGTCCAGGTGAAGGTGAAGGAAGGCAACCGCGAGCGTCTGCAGGCGTTCGAGGGTGTGGTCATCGCCAAGCGCAACCGCGGCATCAACTCCTCGTTCACCGTGCGCAAGGTGTCTCATGGCGAGGGTGTGGAGCGCGTGTTCCAGACCTACAGCCCGCTGGTGGCCAGCATCGAGGTCAAGCGCCGCGGCGACGTGCGTCGCGCCAAGCTGTACTACCTGCGCGACCGCAGCGGCAAGTCCGCCCGCATCAAAGAGAAGATCTAACTTCTCGCGCTTTCTGGAAAAGGCGGCCCTCGGGCCGCCTTTTTTGTGCGCGGCGGTGGCCGACGCCGGCGTCGATGGTGCACGATTCGAGGATCGGCGTAGGTGCCGACGGATCAGCGAAGAAGGGGGGAACGAATCGTGGCCACGATCGAGATCGCCGGCTTGCGCGTCGAGCATGCGCCGGGTAACGGGCCGAAAGTGCTGTTCGTGCACGGTTCGGGCGCCGGCGCCTGGTGCTGGGAGAATTTCCTGCCTTGGTTCGCCGCCGCCGGCTACGACTGCTACGCGCTGAACCTGCGTGGTCACGGCCCCAATCCGCCGCTGCCGGACCTGGGGCGCGTGCGGCTCCTCGACTATGTGGGGGACGTGCGGGCAGTGCTCGCCGAACTGGGCGAGGACGTGATCCTCATCGGCCATTCCATGGGCGGGGCGATCGCGCAGGTGGTCGGCGAGCGGGCCGCGCTCAAGGCGCTGGTGCTGGCGGCTACGGCGCCGGTGGCCGGCGTGAAGTTCCAGGTGCCGCCGGGCAATCTGTGGTATCTGCTGCACATGCTGCGGACCTTGCCGGCGCTGCTGCGCAAGAAGCCGATCCCGCTCGGCTGGCGGGTGATGAAATCGGCGGCGCTCAACAAGATCCCGGCCGAGCACCAGCGAGAGCTGTACGAGCGCTTCCAGCCCGAGTCCGGCACGGTCGGCATGGAGATCCTCAACGGCGACGTCGGCGCCGATCTCAGTCGCGCCGCGTTTCCCATCCTGGTGATCAGCGGCGACGAGGACCGTACCTCGGTGATCGCCATGGAGCGCGAGATCGCCGCCCAGCACAAGGCGGATCTGATCGAGTTGCCCGGTTACGGCCATATGTTCATGCTCGAACCGGGCTGGGAGGCCGCCGCGCAGAAGATTCTGGACTGGCTGCGGAGCAAGGGGCTCGCCGCCGAGCGGTGAGCGCCGCGGGCGGTCGACGATCCGAACGACCGCCCGCCCCTTAGGCCTCTCGCGAGCCGCGCCGCGCTCAGCCGGGCGTGTCGGTGTCCTTGAAGCCCATCAGGTAGAGGATGCCGTCCAGGCCCAGGGTGGAGATCGACTGGCGGGCGCTGCGCTGCACCAGCGGCTTGGCGTGGAAGGCGATGCCGAGGCCGGCGACCCGCAGCATGGGCAAGTCGTTGGCGCCGTCGCCCACTGCGATCACCTGCTCCAAGCTGATGCCTTCCTTCGCGGCGATTTCCTTGAGCAGCTCGGCCTTGCGGGCGCCGTCGACGATCGGGCCGACAACCTTGCCGGTGAGCTTGCCGTCGACGATCTCCAGCTCGTTGGCGTAGACGTAGTCGAGCTTGAGCTTCTCCTGCAGCCGCCGGCCGAAGTAGGTGAAGCCGCCGGAGATGACCGCGGTCTTGAAGCCGTAGGTGCGCAGCGCCTTGAGCAGGCGCTCGGCGCCCTCGGTGAGCACCAGGCGCTCGGCCACTCGCTCCAGCACCGAGGCGTCCAGACCTTCCAGCAGCGCTACCCGCCGGGCGAGGCTCTGCTTGAAATCCAGCTCGCCGCGCATGGCCGCCTCGGTGACCTTGCTGACCTCGTCGTACACCCCGGCCTCGCGGGCGATCTCGTCGATCACCTCCTGCTGGATCAGGGTGGAGTCCATGTCGAACACCACCAGCCGCCGGTTGCGGCGGTAGATGTTGTCCTCCTGGAAGCTCACGTCCACGCCGCACTGCTGGGAGATCTCCATGAAGCGCTCCTTCATGGCGTCCGCGTCCAGCGGGCGGCCGCGCACCGACAGCTCGATGCAGGCGCGCGAGGTCTGGTCGCCGCGGTGCAGCGGGCGGCGTCCGGACAGCCGTAGGATGTCCTCGATGTTGAGGCCGTTGTCGCGGATCACGCTGGCGATGCGGCCGATGTGCTCGGCGGTGATCCGCCGCCCCAGCAGGGTGACGATGTAGCGCGGCGCGCCGGCGTTGCGCACCCACTCCTCGTAGCGTTCCGGGCTGATCGGCGTGAAGCGCACCTGCATGCCGACGTGATGGACGTGGAACAGCACGTCCTTGAGCACCGGCGACACCTTGTCGGGGTCCGGGATCTCGACCAGGATGGCCATCGACAGGGTGTCGTAGATCATGGCCTGGCCGATGTCGAGCACGCCGACGTTGTACTCGGCGAGGATTCCCATGAGGGAGGCCGTGACGCCAGGCTTGTCCTGGCCGGAGATGTTGATAAGAATGATCTCGCTCATGGACGGCAGCAGGTCCGAAAGCCGCAAAGGGCGTTCATTGTACGCGATAGCAATCGTCCGGGAGGATAGCTGACGCCATGGAGCTGCCCGAAGGGTTGGAAGAGCTGGTGCGCAACGCGCGCCGCGTGGTCGCGCTGACCGGCGCTGGCATTTCCGCGGAAAGCGGCGTGCCCACTTTCCGCGATGCGCAGAAAGGCCTGTGGGCCGAGTTCGATCCGATGGAGCTGGCCACGCCGGAGGCGTTCCAGCGCAACCCGCAGCGGGTTTGGGACTGGTACGCCTGGCGGCGCGAGCTGGTGGCCAAGGTCGAGCCCAACGCTGGCCACCTGGCCCTGGCGCAATGGGCCGAGGTCTGCCCGGACCTGGTGGTGGTCACCCAGAACGTCGACGGCTTGCATCAGCGCGCCGGCAGCCCGCGGGTGATCGAGCTGCACGGCAACATCATGCGCACCAAGTGCTCGCTCGAGGGCGTGACGGTCGATTCCTGGTCGGACAACGGCCAGCGCCCGCCGCTCTGTCCGCAGTGCGCCGCCTATCTGCGTCCGGATGTGGTGTGGTTCGGCGAGATGCTGCCGATCGCCGCCCTGAAGGCGGCCGAGCGGGCGGTGGCGGAAGCCGACCTGGTGCTCAGCATCGGCACCTCCAGCATCGTCCAGCCGGCGGCCAGCCTGCCTTGGCTGGCACTGGAGCGCGGCGTGGCGGTGGTCGAGGTCAACCCCGAGAGCACGCCGTTGACGCCGCACGCCCGCTACAGCCTGCGCGGTGGCGCCGGCACCGTCCTGCCGCGGCTGGCGGCGGCCGCGCGCGGATCGGCCGCGGCTTGAACCTTGCCGCGGCCGCGGCGTCTACAGCGAATGTTCCCTGATCGTCGCTGCGCGCACTTAGCGGAGGAAGCATGGTCGACAAGCTCGTGAAGTCCGACGAGGAATGGCGCCGGGAGCTCACCCCCGAGCAGTATCGGATCACCCGTTGCGGCGGCACCGAACCGCCGTTCACCGGCAAGTACTATCACCACTACGAGACGGGCACTTACGCCTGCGTGGCCTGCGGTAATCCGCTGTTCAGCTCCGAGACCAAGTACGATTCCGGCAGCGGCTGGCCGAGCTTCTGGGCGCCGATGGACGCGTCGCGGGTCGAGGAGCGGCTGGACCTGAGCCACGGCATGCGCCGCATCGAGGTACGCTGCGGCCGCTGCGACGCGCACCTGGGCCATGTGTTCCCCGACGGTCCCGAGCCTACGGGGCTGCGCTATTGCATCAACTCGGCGGCCTTGCAGTTCGAAAAGGGCGAACAGGGCTGACCGGCGTCGCCGCGTTTTCGCTCCGCGGGCGGTCGAACGGCCGGAAGTAAGACCTATGTGCTTGTCCGGGCTCGGACGGCGGCCTTATGATGTCCCCCTTCTTCAATCGTCGCACAACACCGCGGTACTACGATGACTAAGCAGAAGTCCAAAAAGCACCCGATGGCCGGCAAGCAGATGCGCGGCGCCGAGATTATCGTCCAAGTGCTGGCTGACGAGGGCGTAGACGTGGTGTTCGGCTACAGCGGCGGCGCCATCCTGCCGACTTACGACGCCATTTTCACCTACAACGAAACCCGCGCCCGCACCCCGAACGAGCAGATCAAGCTGGTGGTGCCGGCCAACGAGCAGGGCGCCGGCTTCATGGCCGCCGGCTACGCGCGCGCCAGCGGCCGGGTCGGCGTGTTCCTGGTGACCTCCGGTCCGGGCGCCACCAACTGCGTCACGCCGATCCGCGACTGCATGGCAGATTCCGTGCCGGTGGTGCTGATCACTGGCCAGGTGGCCACCGGCGCCATGGGCACCGACGCCTTCCAGGAGGCACCCATCGTCAACATCATGGGTTCCTGCGCCAAGCACGTGTTCCTGGTGACCAAGCCCGAGCAGCTGGAGGCCACCATCCGCACCGCTTTCGAGGTGGCGCGCTCTGGGCGGCCGGGGCCGGTGGTGGTGGACGTGCCCAAGGACGTGCAGAACTGGGTGGGCACTTTCCAGGGCGAAGGGCTGCTGGAGATCCGCGGCTACCGGCAGCGCCTGGAGTCGCTGCGCAGCGCCAAGCTGTCCGACCGCAAGTGCAAGCAGTTCTTCGAGATGCTGGAGCAGTCCAAGCGGCCGCTGCTGTATGTCGGCGGCGGCGTGGTGGCCGGCAATGCCGCCGCCGAGCTGCGGGCCTTCTCCGAGACCTTCGGTATTCCGGTGGTGACCACCTTGATGGGCTTGGGCGCCATGGACACCACCTCCGAGCTGTCCATGCACATGCTGGGCATGCACGGCGCGGCCTACGCCAACTACGCGGTGGAGGATTGCGACTTCCTGATCGCGGTCGGCGCCCGCTTCGACGACCGCGTGGCGGCGCAGCCCGACAAGTTCGCGCCGGGCGCCCGGCACGTCGCCCACATCGACATCGACGCCGCCGAGATCGGCAAGGTCAAGCAGGTCGACTGGGCGCACGTGGGCGAGGCTGGCCGCAGCTTGGCGCAGCTCACCGAGTGGGGGCTGAACAACGGCTTCAAGCGCGATTTCTCGGCCTGGCGCAAGCACTGCCGCCAGCTCAAGGAGCAGTACGGCTGGAACTACGATCGCAACAGCGACAAGATCCAGCCCTATTACGTGATCGAGGAGCTGAACAAGCTCACCGACGGGCGCGCCATCATCGCCACCGGCGTCGGCCAGCACCAGATGTGGGCGGCGCAGTACTTCGACTTCCGCGAGCCGCGGCTGTGGCTGACCTCCGGCTCGATGGGCACCATGGGCTTCGGTCTGCCGGCGGCCATCGGCGCCTACTTCGCCTGCCCCGACCGGATCGTGATCGACGTCGACGGCGACGGTTCGCTGCGCATGAACCTCGGCGAGCTGGAGACCGCCACCACCTACAACGTCCCGGTGAAGGTGCTGCTGCTCAACAACCTGGGCGACGGCATGGTGCGGCAGTGGCAGCGGCTGTTCTACGAGGACCGCTTCTCCGGCTCTGACAAGTCGCTGCATCGTAAGGATTTCGTCAAGGCCGCCGAGGCCGACGGCTTCGAGTTCGCCCGGCGCATCACCCGCAAGGAGGATGTGCCGCAGGCGCTGCGTGACTTCGTCGAGTTCAAGGGGCCGGCGTTCCTGGAGGTCATGATCGACACCGAGGCCGGCGTCTTCCCGATGGTCGGTCCGGGTATGACCTACAAGCAGATGGTCACCGGTCCGTACATCCGCTCGCGCGAGCCGGTCAGCATCGACAAGGATCCGGTCGAGTCGACCAACATGTTCTGACGCCGCGGCCCTGTCCGCGCTCTCGACGCCCCGCCTCGCGCGGGGCGTCGTGTTTAGGCGGCGCCCCGTCGTGAAAGTGGCGCGGGCTGCAATTAGAATTCCCTCGATCAGGCATGCCCCGACGCGGCAGGCGGCCGCGCGGTTCGAGGCCATCCCCGACGATTCGGCCGACGCCATGCGACGGCCGTCCACGCCCGTCGAAAGCCCGTTCGAGCGCGACGTCCCGCGCCAATCCGATTCCCCTCGTCGCGCCCCGCGGCCGTGCGGTAAGAGCGGGCGGTCATGGTTTTCGGCGCGGCGCGGCCGGGCGGCCGCGAGGACATGCCGCTAGTTGGCTGATCGGCGCGGTCACGCGCCGAAGGAAAATGGAGTAGCAAAGCCCATGACGACGGACGCTCAGCAGGAGAACCTGCAGTTCCAAGCCGAGGTGCAGCAGCTGCTGCATCTGATGATCCATTCGCTGTACAGCAACCGCGAGATCTTTCTGCGCGAGCTGATCTCCAACGCCTCCGACGCCGCCGACAAGCTGCGCTTCCTGGCGCTGCAGAATCAGGATCTGTACGAGGGCGACGCCCAGCTGCGCATCCGGGTCAGCTTCGACCGCGACGCCAAGACCATCACCGTGGCCGACAACGGCATCGGCATGAGCCGCGACGAGGTGGTGGAGAACATCGGCACCATCGCCCGCTCCGGCACCCGTCAGTTCCTGCAGTCGCTCACCGGCGACCAGGCCAAGGACGCGCAGCTGATCGGCCAGTTCGGCGTCGGCTTCTATTCGGCCTTCGTCGCCGCCGACAAGGTCACCCTGCTGACCCGCAAGGCCGGGGTGGAGCCGCAGTACGGCGTGCGCTGGGAGTCGGACGGCAGGGGCAGCTACACCATCGCCTATGAGAACCGCCCCAGCCGCGGCACGGAGGTGATCCTGCACCTCAACGCCGAGGCCGCCGAGGAGTTCCTCGACCCGTACCGGCTGCGGCAGATCATCCGCACCTACTCCGACCACATCTCCATTCCGGTGGAGATGCCGGTGGAGGGCAAGGACGGCGAGTGGGAGACGGTCAACCGCGCCTCGGCGTTGTGGATGCGTCCCAAGAACGAGATCAGCGAGGAGGAGTACCACGAGCTCTACAAGCACGTGGCCCACGACTGGGAGGCGCCGCTCGCCTACATCCACAACAAGGTCGAGGGCAACCCGTCCTACACCTCGCTGCTGTACATCCCGAGCCGCGCGCCCTTCGACCTGTGGGACCGCGAGGGCAGCAAGCACGGCGTCAAGCTGTACGTGAAGCGCGTGTTCATCATGGACGACGCCGAGCACTTGATGCCGCGCTACCTGCGCTTCGTGCGCGGCGTGATCGACTCCGACGACCTGCCGCTCAACGTTTCGCGCGAGATCCTGCAGCACAACCGCCTGCTGGAGCGCATCCGCGCCGCCTCGGTCAAGCGCGTCCTCGGCCTGCTCGAAGACATGGCCGAGAACGATGCCGAGAAGTACGCCAAGTTCTGGGCGACCTTCGGCCGGGTGCTCAAGGAGGGCATCGTCGAGGATGCCGCCAACCGCGAGCGCATCGCCAAGCTGCTGCGCTTCTCCTCCACTCACGAGAGCAAGGAGACCGCCGACGTGGCGCTCAAGGACTACGTGGCGCGCATGAAGCCGGAGCAGAAAGCGATCTACTACCTCAACGCCGACTCCTTCAAGGCGGCGCTGAGCTCGCCGCACCTGGAGCTGTTCCGCAAGAAGGGCGTGGAAGTGCTGCTGCTGACCGATCCGGTCGATGAGTGGCTGATCGGCTACCTGGCCGAGTTCGAGGGCAAGCCGCTGCAGTCCATCGCCAAGGGCGACCTGGATCTGGGCGAGCTGGCCGACGCTCAGGAGAAGGAAGCGGTCGAGCAAGCCAAGACCGAGTACAAGGATCTGCTGGAGCGCATGAAGAACGTGCTGGGCGACAAGGTCAAGGAAGTGCGCCTGACCCAGCGCCTGACCGACTCGCCGGCCTGTCTGGTGGTGGAGGCCGATCAGTTCGGCATCGGCCTGCAGCGGGTGCTCAAGGCCGCCGGCCACAAGCTGCCCGAGGTCGCACCCAGCCTGGAGATCAATCCGGACCATCCGTTGGTGCGGCGGCTGCGCGATCAGCCGGATCCAGGCTTCGCCGACTGGGCGTTGGTGCTGTTCGAGCAGGCCTGGCTGGCCGAGGGTGGCCAGCTGGAGGATCCGGCGGCTTACGTGAAGCGCGTGAGCGCGCTGCTCACCGGCGCTTGATGCCGGTGCCGCCACGAGCTATAACTGTTCGCCAGCCCCCGCCCGGTGGTGGCGGGGGCTGCCGTGTTTCTGAGGCGTCGCGAATCTAATGCAATCAAGCTCGCACTCTACCACGGCCTCACCCGCATTTGAGCTCAAGGGACGGATGCTCACGCTGTCGGTGCTGCGCCTGCTGACCACCGATTTGGATGCCTTCTCCCAGCAGCTCGATGCCAAAATGGCCGCAGCCCCGGATTTCTTCCAGAACCTGCCGGTGCTGTTGGAGCTGGAGGCGGTTCAAGGACAACTCATCGACTTTCCCGCGCTGTTGGCGGCGCTGCGGCAGCGCGGATTGATGCCGGTCGGCCTGCGCGCCGCCGATGCCGCTCAGGTCGAGGCCGCAGCGGCGCTGGGCCTGGGCGTGTTGCAGGGCGGCAGCGAGAGTAGGCGCGCCGCCGAACCGCGGCGCGACAAGCCGGAGCCGCCACCGGCGGGGGCGAGCATGGTGGTGCGCCAGCCGGTACGCGGCGGCCAGCAGGTCTACGCCCGCGGCGGCGATCTGGTGGTGCTGGCGCCGGTCAGCGCCGGCGCCGAGATCCTGGCCGACGGGCATATCCACGTTTACGGTTCGCTGCGCGGCCGGGCGCTGGCCGGGGTCCAGGGCGATCGCAACGCCCGGATCTTTTGCCAGAACCTGGACGCGGAGCTGGTGTCTATCGCCGGTATCTATCGGGTTAGCGAGAGCATTGACAAATCGGCGCGCGGCCGGCCGGTGCAGCTCTACCTGGACGGCGACGCGTTGCGTATCGAACCGCTGTAGGTCGGCAACGATCGCAGCTTCCGAACAGCGAATAGCGGGAGACAGCAATAGTGGCACGCATCATCGTGGTCACCTCCGGCAAGGGGGGCGTCGGCAAGACCACCACCAGCGCGGCTTTCGCGACCGGGCTTGCTTTGGCTGGGCACAAGACGGTCGTCATCGACTTCGACGTCGGCCTGCGCAACCTCGATCTGATCATGGGCTGCGAGCGGCGGGTGGTTTACGACTTCGTCAACGTCATCAACGGCGAGGCCAACCTCAACCAGGCCCTGATCAAGGACAAGCGGGTCGATAACCTCTGCATCCTGCCGGCCTCCCAGACCCGCGACAAGGAAGCCCTGACGCAGGAGGGCGTGGGCCGGGTGCTGGAAGAGCTGGCCAAGGATTTCGACTACATCGTCTGCGACTCGCCGGCGGGCATCGAGCGCGGCGCGCTGATGGCCGCCTACTACGCCGACGACGCCATCGTCGTCACCAACCCGGAAGTCTCGTCGGTGCGCGACTCCGACCGCATCATCGGCATCCTCTCCAGCAAGACCCGTCGGGCCGAGCGTGGCGAGGAGCCGGTGACGGTGAAGCTGCTCATCACCCGCTACGCGCCGGGACGGGTGCAGAAGGGTGAGATGCTCAGCGTCAATGACGTGCAGGAGATCCTGGCGATCGACTTGCTGGGGGTCATCCCGGAATCCAAGGCCGTGCTGCAGGCTTCCAACCAGGGGCAGCCGGTGATCCTCGACACCGCCAGCGACGCCGGCCAGGCGTACCAGGACGCGGTCGCCCGCTACCTCGGCGAAGAGCGTCCGCACCGTTTCCTGACCGAAAAGAAGGGATTCCTCGGCCGCTTGTTCGGGAGTTGAGGCATGAGTTTCCTTGATTATTTCCGGCAGAAGAAGAGTACCGCGGCGGTGGCCAAGGAGCGGCTGCAGATCATCGTCGCCCGCGAGCGCGCCACCCGTGGCGGTCCCGACTACCTGCCGCAGCTGCAGGAAGAGCTTCTGCTGGTGATCCGCAAGTACGTGCACGTCGATCCCGACGCGGTGAAGATCCAGCTCGACAAGGAAGGCGACTGCGAGATTCTCGAACTCAACGTCACGCTGCCGGAATCCTCGGGACGGGCTTCCTGAGGACGTCCGGGGGCGGCTCGGTCCATGCGCGCCCTCGCTCCGCCCCTCTCTCGGAACCGCAAGAGGGGCGGAGAAGCCTCCGCGAAAAGCTTTCGCGCTTCCCCGCTACGCCATTGAATGGCCGCTAGGTCGGTCGCGGCGTCAGCTGTTCGACGCGATCACCAGGTTCTGGCCCGGCTGCAGGTGGCGGTCCTTGTCGAGATTGTTCCAGCGCCGCAGGTCGTCGACGGTGACGGCGAAGCGGCGGGCGATGTTGAACAGGGTGTCGCCGCGCTGCACCGTGTAGCGCACGATCTTGCCCTTGGACGGGGCCGTCCTGGCGGCGGCCAGCGCGATCTTGTCGCCGCCGCCGGCAGCGGGCTTGCCGCCGCTCTTGGCGGTGCCGGTGCCCGCCTTGGCGACCGCCGTGGCGGACGCCGACCGGCTCGGGGCCGGAGCGCCGCGCGGCTTGTCCATCCACACCACCACGGTCTGTCCGGGGCGGATGCTGGAGTTCTTGCCCAGGCCGTTCCACTCCTTGACCTGCGCGACGCTGACGCCGTAGCGGCGGGCGATGCCCCACAACGTGTCGCCGGAACGCACGGTGTGCACCTTGCGCTCGCCGACGGCGCCGCCGGCGATGGCGCGCGGGATGCCTTCGATGGGGTTGCGGAACATCTGCTCGGTGACGCTGGCCGCGTAACGGTCCGCCGACTTGCCGGCCACCGGCACCACCAGGTACTGGCCGGGGTAGAGGTGGTCGCCGTTGATGTTGTTCACCTGGCGCAGCACTTCCACCGAGGTGTCGTAGCGGCGGGCGATCTGCGACAGGGTGTCGCCCGGTTGGGTCTTGTGGCGCTCCCAGCGCAGCCGCCGCTCCGGCGGCAGCGCGCGCAGCGCCTGCTCGAAGCGTTCGGCCTTGGCTATCGGCAGCACCAGGCTGTGCGGGCCGTCGGGGTCGGTGGCCCAGCGGTTGATGCCAGGGTTGAGGCGGTAGAGCTCGTCCACCGAAATGTCGGCCAGCTCCGCCGCCAGCGCCAGGTCAATCTGCGAGTCGACCTGGACCACGGTGATGTAGGGTTCGTTGGGAATGGGGCGCAGCGCCAGGCCGTAGTCGGCCGGACGTTCCACCACGGTGCGCACCGCCAGCAGGCGGGGCACGTAGCCGCGGGTTTCCTGCGGCAGATCCAGGTTCCAGTAGTCGGTCGGGCGGCCTTTGCGGGCGTTGGCGTCGATGGCGCGCTGCACGCAGCCCTCGCCGCAGTTGTAGGCGGCGAATGCCAGTTCCCAGTCGTTGAACTGCTGATACAGGCGGGTGAGGTAGTCGAGCGCCGCCTGGGTGGAGGCGATCACGTCGCGGCGGCCGTCGTACCAGAAGGTTTGCTTGAGCCCGAAATGGGTGCCGGTGGAAGGGATGAACTGCCATAGGCCGGCGGCGCGGCCGCGCGAGTAGGCGAACGGCTGGAAGGCGCTCTCGACCACCGGCAGCAGCGCCACTTCCATCGGCAGGCCGCGCCGTTCCACTTCCTCGACGATGTAGTGCAGATACGGTTCGGCGCGGCTGGCGACGGTGTTCAGATACTGCGGCCGCTCGGTGATCCATTGGATCTCGGCATCGATGCGCGGCTGCGCCGGCAGCGGCAAGCGAAAACCGGCGCGCATCCGTTCCCAGACGTCGTCGTGTGCCACCGCTTGCGGCTCGACTTCGACCGGCTCGGCGTCGGCGACATGGACGGCGTCGTTGACCGTGTCGATCTCCACGCCAGGTTTGGCGTCGGCGGTCCGCCGCTCAAGATTCAGATTGGCGCAGGCGGAGACCGTCAGCGCCATGATCAGGACCGAGATGAGGCGGCTGCTCTGCACCCCATACCTCCGGGTTATTGTTGTTCGCGCGCTGTCTCCATCACACGGCGCGCGTCCAGGCTATGGCGCCATCCGAGGCGATGTCAGGCCGTGTCCTTCCACTTGCGCACGGCGGCGAATACCTCGACCGCGGATGCTAAACGCTGTCCGGCTCGGCGTTCCGCGCTCTCGATCACGGCAGGCTGATCGACCCGCAGGAAGGGGTTGGTGGCAAGTTCCTCGGCGATCGTGCTGGGCAGAGTGATCTCGCCCCGGGCGCGCTGCGCTTGGACCGCGGCCAAGCGCGCCCGCAGGGCTTCGTTGTCGGGTTCCACAAGCGTGGCGAAACGCAGATTAGCTTCCGTGTATTCGTGGGCGCAATAGATTCGCGTATTCGAAGGAAGTTCCGCGAACCGGCGCAGCGAGCGGTACATTTGCTCGGCAGTGCCCTCGAACAGCCGGCCGCAGCCGCCGGCGAACAGCGTGTCGCCGCAGAACAGCATGCCTTCGCCGTAGTAGGCGACGTGGCCGCGGGTGTGGCCGGGCACTTCCAGGACCGTGAAGGAGAGGCCCAGCTCCGGCAGGGCGATTGCCATGCCCTCGCGCACCGGATGGGTGGCGCCGCCGATCGCCTCGGCTTCCGGCGCGTACACCGGCGCCGGCTGCTCGGCGACTAACTCCTTGATCCCGTTGGTGTGGTCCCAATGATGGTGGGTGATCAGAATCGCCGCTAGGCGCAGCCCCTGGGCGCGTATCACCGCCAGCACCGGCTGGGCGTCGCCGGGATCGACCACCACCAATTGGCGACGGTCGTCGTCGATGAGCGCCCAGATGTAGTTGTCTTTAAAAGCCTGGATTGCGAATGTCCTGATCATGATGAGGCAATCGTAGTCATCGTCGCGGCGATTTGTCATCCGCCCTGGAGACGGCGCGGCCGGCGGCGCTATCCTGTCGCTTCGCCGTGTCGCTGCGAAGAGGATGCTCAGCGCCATGAGAACTTTGCAGGACTGGTACGAGACGCCCCTCGGGCAGCTCGTCGCGCAGCTCGAGCGGGAGCTGCTGGATCGCCACCTCGACCGCTGGGCCGGCGCGCATCTGCTGCAGGTCGGCGGCTTCGGTTACGGCCAGCGGGTGCTGCGCGCCAACACCTCGCGCCAGTGGCTGGTGGATCTCCCCGGCCACGGTCCGGTCGATTGTCGGCTCGAGCCCGAGCATCTGCCGTTCCAGTCCGATACCATGGATATGGTCGTGTTGGTGCACAGCCTAGAGTTCGGCAGCAATCCGCACCGCGTGCTGCGCGAGGCCGAGCGGGTACTGTCGCCGGAAGGGCACCTGCTGGTGCTCAGCTTCAATCTGTTCAGCCTGTGGGGGCTGGCCCATGCCATACCCGCGTTGCGCCGCCGCGGCGCGCCCTGGTGCGGCGAGTATTTCAGCAGCCGCCGGGTGCGGGACTGGCTGACTTTGCTGGACATGGAAATTCTGACTATCGAGCATGCGCTGTTTCGCCCGCCGCTGCGGCGGCTGAAGCTGCAGGACAAGCTGGCGGGGCTGGAACGGTGGGGGCCCAAGGTGGCGCCCTGGCTGGGCGGCATCCACCTCACCGTGGCCAAAAAGCACGTGGTCGGCCTCACGCCGCTGCAGCCGGCGTGGCGCTCGCGCCGCCGGCTGGTGCCGGGCGGGCTGGCGCAACCTACTTCGAGGAAAGTCGTCGATGCCTCCTTGCGTTGAGATCTTCACGGACGGCGCTTGCCGCGGCAACCCCGGCCCGGGCGGCTGGGGTGCGCTGCTGCGCTACAACGGGGTGGAGAAGACCCTGTCCGGCGCCGAGCCGCTCACCACCAACAACCGCATGGAGCTGATGGCGGCGATCGTCGCCCTGGAGAGCCTCAAGCGCCCGTGCCAGGTGGTGCTCACCACCGACTCGGAATACGTCCGCAAGGGCATCACCGAGTGGATGGAGAACTGGAAGAGGCGCGGCTGGAAGACCGCCGACAAGAAGCCGGTGAAGAACGAAGATCTTTGGCGCCGGCTGGACGAGGCGGCGTCGCGGCACGAAGTGACCTGGGCCTGGGTGCGCGGTCACAGTGGCCACCCCGAGAACGAGCGCGTCGACCGGTTGGCGAGCGCCGCCATCGACGCTTTGTTGGCACAGCGGCCGGCCGCCGCCGATGCCCGTTAATCGCTTGCGAGCATGACCATGCGTCAGATCGTCCTCGATACCGAAACCACCGGTCTGGAGCCGGCCCAAGGCCACCGCATCATCGAAATCGGCTGCGTGGAGCTGGTCAACCGCCGGCCGACCAACAACTACTTCCACCATTACCTGCAGCCCGACCGCGAGATCGACGAGGGTGCGGTGCAGGTGCACGGCATCACCAACGAGTTCCTCAAGGACAAGCCGCGCTTCACCGACGTGGTCGAGGCGTTCCTCGATTTCATCCGCGGCGCAGAGTTGATCATCCACAACGCGGCCTTCGACGTCGGCTTCATCAACCACGAGCTGAAGCTCGCCGGCCGCAGCGAGACGGTCGAGCAGCTGTGCCGGGTCATCGACACCCTGGCCATGGCCCGCACCATGCACCCGGGGCAGCGCAACAGCCTGGACGCGCTGTGCAAGCGCTACAACATCGACAACTCGCAGCGCGAGCTGCACGGCGCGCTGCTCGACGCCCGCATCCTCGCCGACGTCTATCTGGCGATGACCGGTGGCCAGGTCACCCTGTCGCTGGATGCGGTGGAGGTCGATCAGGGCGGGGGCGAGACCGGCATCGGCGGCCCGCGGCGGGTGCGCGCCGACCGGCCGCGGCTGAAGGTGCTCGAGGCCAGCGCCGAGGAGAGAGCCGCGCACGAGGATTGGCTGGCGAAGCTGGACAAGGCGGTCGGCGGTCCCTGCCTGTGGCGCCGCCTGGAGCAGCCGGCGGAGGAAGGCCAGGCCCATGGTTGAGCGTCCCGCGCGGCGGATCCGCGCCATCACTTTCGATCTGGATTACACCCTCTGGGATCTGGAGGGCGTGCTGCACCGCGCCGAGCGTCTGCAGCACGAATTCCTCGCCAGGCACTGCCCGGAGGTGGCGGAGCGCTACGACCGCGCCGCGCTGCACGCGCTGCGCCTGCGCCTGTACGAGGAGCGGCCGGAGCTGCGCCACGACGTTACCGCCCTGCGCAAGACGGTGCTGCGCATCGCAGTGGAGAGCTGCGGCTATTCCGCCGAGCTGGCGGAAGCCGCCTTCCACGTGTTCCTCGATGCCCGTCACGAGGTCACGCTGTTCGAGGACGTCGAGCCGCTGCTCGAACAGCTGCACGGCCGCTACGTGCTCGGCGTGATCACCAACGGCAACGCCGAGGTCTGGCGTCTGCCGGTGGGGCGCTACTTCGACTTCGCCGTGTCGCCGGCCGAGGTCGGCGCCGCCAAGCCGGCACGGGTGATCTTCGAAGCCGCCTGCCACCGCGCCGGTGTCGAGCCGGAGGAGGCGATCCACGTCGGCGACGAGCCGGAGGCCGACGTCGTCGGGCCGGCCAACCACGGCATGCTGCCGGTGTGGCTCAACCGCAAGGGCCTGGACTGGCCGGCCGACTTCGCCCGGCCGGCCTGCCTGGAGCTGCGCTCGCTGAGCGAGCTGGGTCGGCTATTGTCGCGCTGGGCGGCCGAGCAGGTTTCCTGACGCGGCGGCGCCGCGCCTCACTTGCGGTTGCCGTACCACTTCCAGCGCCCGCTCTCGCGGATCAGCTGGGTGCCGTCCAGCGGCGTGCGGGCGAAGGCGTTGGTCAGATAGCCTTGCAGCGTGGCGATGTCGTCGTCGATGCGCAGCCCGGTGATCTCCACCTCCCATTTCATGGCCAGCACGTCAGCGAACTGCCGGAACAGCTCGCGGGTCTCGGCGTAGCCGCGCCCGTCCGAGCGGAAGTCCTTGCTGTACAGCGCCATGATCCGCTCCAGATCCTTGGACCTCACCGCGGCGGCGTCCTCCGCCACGAAGGCGGCGATGTCCTGCGGCAGTGCGGACGCCGTCGGCGTGGCGAAGTCGGCCGGATCGGCCAACGGTCCGCTCACGCGGCCATCACGCAGGAAGGCGATGACGTCGGCGGCGAAGGCGTCTGGCACGTCGAGGTGGACGAAGTGCGCGGCCTGCGGGTACAGCTTCACCAGCGGCGGGTTGCCGGCCGCGGCCAGGCGCCGGTAGACCGGACCGATCACGTCGCGTCGCAGGTCGGTGGCGCCGCTGGCAGCGGGCGTGGGAATGAACGGGTCCTTGGCACCGAAGGCGATGAACAGCGGTGCCCGGATCTGGCCCACGCGCTTGCTCACGCTGTTCGGATCGTCCTGGAGGACTTCGATGCCTTGGGTGTAGACGTCCCAGTTGAAGGCCCAGATCCAGGTCTCGAGCTCGGCCCGCGGCCCGTGCAGCATGCCGACGCGAGCTTCGGTCTCGAAGCGAGCCTCGGGGCCGTCCTGCAGGAAATAGCCGACCGGGGCGTCGACCACCGCGCCGCTGGCCGGATCCTTGCGCTTGAAGTAGTTGAACAGGCGAATGTCCTCGGCCGTTTTCTCCCGCTCCGCGGACAGTCGGGCCGACCACGGCCAGGTGCGCTCCCAGGCGGCGGGGTCGTCGGCCAGCGCTGGGTCCAGCCAGGGCACGGTATTGCCGTTGGGCAGGGTGAAGTGGCGGGGGAACTCCTCCAGCCCGGCCGGCGCCACCAGTACCAGCTTCTCCACGGCCTGCGGATAGCGCAGCGCGTAGCCGAGCGCCCACAGGCCGCCCATGGAATGGCCCAGGTAGCTGGCCCGCTCGATCCCCAGCTGCCGCGCCAGTAGGTCGTGCAGCGCCTCGCGGGTGTCCTGCAGGGTGCGGTTGCGGGGCTTGTCGAGATTGCCGGGGATGGATTTGCCGTAGAACGGCAGATCGAAGGCCACCACCCGCAGCCCGGCATCCAGCGCGCTTTGCATCAGGCCGCGCCAGTAGCCGGCGTCGGCGCCCTTGCCGTGCACCAGCACCAGAGTCGGCGCCCGCTCGCGCGGGCCGGGACCGTGGTATTCGTCCATGTAGGCGATTTCCCAGAGCACACCGCGACCGTCGCGGCCTTGGCCGTAGCGCACCGGGAAAGGGTACTGCACGGTGTCGCGCCAGAAGCTACGGTCCGGGGTGGCGGTGCCGACCGCGAGCGGCTGCGCCTGGGGCCGGTTCGGGTTCAGCGAGGCGGTGCCGCAGGCTGTGGCGGCCAGCGCCAGTACCAGCGTAAGGCAGAGTCGTCGGATGGGCCGATTCATGGTTGGACGCCTTCTTTGTTGGTAGGGTTGGCGGCGATAGCCCCGATTATTGGCGCAGGTGCGGCGGCTGCCTAGTGAACGTTCCGCACCGCGCCAGCGGAGATAGGGCCGGAGCATGTCGATGTCGCAACGATCCAACCTGGAGCCACCTGCGGGCGGCGCTCGCATTCGCCTCGGCGTCAGTGCCTGCCTGCTCGGCGAGCGGGTGCGCTACGACGGCGGCGATAAGCGCGAGTCGTTCGTCGCCGACGTGCTGCCGCGCTATTTCGAGCTCGTTCCGCTCTGCCCCGAGGTCGCCATCGGCCTGGGCGTGCCGCGCGAGCCGATCCGCCTGGAGGGCGACGTCGCGGCGCCGCGCGTGATCGGGGTGAACACCAAGAGTCTGGACGTCACCGAGCCGCTGGCGGCCTACGGCCGCGACGTCGCCGCGCGGCTGGCCGACATTAGCGGCTACGTATTCAAGAGCAAGTCGCCCAGCTGCGGCCTGGAGCAGGTCAAGGTGTTCGGCGCCGACGGCGCGGTCCGCGAGACCGGCCGGGGCGTGTACGCCGCCGCGCTACTGCACGCCCTGCCGCTGTTGCCGGCTGAGGAGGAGGGGCGGCTGCGCGATCCGGCGCTGCGCGAGAACTTCATCGAGCGGGTCTACGCCTACCACCGCTGGCAGCGCCTGCTGGCGGCCGGCGTCAGCGCCGAGCGGCTGGTCGATTTCCACGCCGTCCATAAGCTGATCATCATGGCCCACAGCCGCCGTCACCTCACGGCGCTGGGAAGACTGGTGGCGGAAGCCGGCTCGCGGCCGCCGGCCGAGTTGGCGGAGCGGTACGGCCAGCTGTTCATGGAGGCGCTGGCGTGCCTAGCGACCCGCAAGCGCCACGCCGACGTGCTCTACCACCTCATGAGTTATCTCAAGCGCGCGCTGGCGCCGGCCGACAAGGCGGAGCTGGTGGCGACGATCGAGCGCTACCGGACCGGGCAGCTGCCGCTGAGCGTGCCGGTGGCGCTGCTGCGGGACCAGTTCCGCCGTCATCCGCACCCCTACGTGGAGCGCCAAGCCTACCTCGACTGGCCGCCGACCGTGCCGTAGCGAGGATCAGGCAGAGCGACCGCCTCACGCGTCCCCTCCCCCCTTGTGGGGGAGAGCGTAGCGAGGGGGGCGCCAGGGAGAGGGTAGGAGGTTTTCAGGCACGCCAGCGCGCCGCCGTCGCCCGAGGGGCTTCGGCGATGCTGGATCTTGGCGGCGGATGGGGTCAGGCTAGCGGCGGAGCATGTTCGGCGGACGCCGCTATCCCTGGGAGGGGGCGTTCCGCCCTCGCGGAACCCGGTAGGTCAGGAGATAAGGGCGAATATGACGGAACCGGTTCGATTCGGAGCGCTGATCATCGGCGACGAGCTGTTGTCGGGTAAGCGCCAGGACAAGCATTTGGCCAAGGTCATCGAGCTACTGGGCGAACGCGGCCTGGAGCTGTCGTGGGCGCGCTACGTCGGCGACGACCCGGAGCTGCTGACCCAGACCCTGCGCGAGACCTTCGCCAGCGGCCACGTGGTGTTCAGCTTCGGCGGCATCGGCGGCACGCCGGACGACCGCACCCGCCAGTGCGCGGCGGCCGCCGCCGGGCTGGCGCTGGCGGTCCACCCGCAGGGGCTGGAGGAGGTCAAGGCCCAGTTCGGCGCCGAGCTCACCCCGCACCGGCTGCGGATGGTGGAGTTCCCGGTCGGCAGCGAGATCATCCCCAATCCGGTGAACCGGGTGCCGGGTTTCAGCCTGCGCCACCATCACTTCGTGCCCGGCTTTCCCAGCATGGCCTGGCCGATGATCGCCTGGGTGTTGGATACCCATTACGCCCACCTGCACGCGCCCGGCAGCATCGACGAGCAGATCATTCGGGTCTACGACGTGCGGGAAAGCCAGCTCATCCCGCTGATGGAGGAGTTCGTGGCGCGCTACCCGACGCTGCGGCTGTCGTCGCTGCCCCATTCGCAGCCGGACCGCCGGCAGCTCGAACTGGGGCTGCGCGGCAGGACCGAGCTGGTGGCCGAGGCCATGCCGCGGTTGCAGCAGGCGGTGACGGCGCTGGGCTTCGCCTGGGAGCCGGTGGCGCGCGGGACATCGTGATTCGGTGGCCGATTGACATAGTGTCTGAATGACACTAAGGTGACGCATCCGATTTTTTCGGAGGCGTCATGACCGAACCGACCCAGCCGCTGGCCGTCAGCACCGACGTGGTGGTGTTCACCATCCGCGACGAGCGCCTGTGCGTGCTGCTGGTGCGCCGTGCCCGCGAGCCGTTCGCCGGCTGGTGGGCGCTGCCGGGCGGGCGGGTGCTGGCCAGCGAGACCCTGGAGCAGGCCGCCTGCCGGATGCTCGCCGAAAAAACCGGGATGACCGGCGTCTACCTGGAGCAGCTCTACACCTTCGGCGGATTGGAGCGTGACCCACGCGGGCGGGTGGTGTCGGTCGCCTACTATGCGCTGGTGCCGTACGACCGGTTGCCGCTGCTGCCGCCCGATGGCGGTGTGGCTTGGCAGGAGGTGGCGCGGTTGCCGGAGCTTGCGTTCGATCACGCCGAAATCGTGCAGCTGGCCAAGCGCCGGCTGTCGTCCAAGCTCGAATACTCGACCATCGCATTGCAGTTCATGCCCGAGAAATTCACCCTGAGCGAGCTGCAGGCCGTGTACGAGAGCATTCTGGGCGAGCGCCTGGACAAGCGAAATTTTCGTAAACGCTTGCAGGGTCTCGGTTGTCTAGAAGAGACCGGAGAGGAACTCCGCGGCGGTAAGCATCGCCCGGCCAAGCTGTTCCGTATACGGCAGCCCGGCCGGGTGGAGTTCATCAAGTGAGTCAGGCCCTCGGGCCGGAGGTAGTTCGTATGAGCAATGCGCAGGTGCTGGAACGGCGTTGGCAGCCAGTGCACTTCCGCGCGCAGGCCTACAGCGCGGCCGAGGAGCTGCGCCCCGGCGAACGCGAGGAGCTGATGGCGCGCATCAAGGCCTTGTTGAAGGCGCGCGATGCGGTGCTGGTGGCCCATTACTACACCGCCCCGGATTTGCAGCAGCTGGCCGACGAAACCGGCGGCTACGTGTCCGACTCGCTCGACATGGCCCGCTTCGGCAAGGAGCACCCGGCCTCGACGCTGGTGGTGGCGGGGGTGCGCTTCATGGGCGAGACGGCCAAGATCCTCAGCCCGGAGAAGCGCGTGCTCATGCCCGAGCTGGAGGCGACCTGCTCGCTCGACCTGGGCTGCCCGGCCGACGAGTTCGCCGCCTTCTGCGATCAGCATCCCGACCGCACGGTGGTGGTCTACGCCAACACCAGCGCCGCGGTGAAGGCCCGTGCCGACTGGGTGGTGACTTCGAGCATCGCGGTGGACGTGGTGCGCCATCTGCACGCGCAGGGCCAGAAGATCCTGTGGGCGCCGGACAAGCACTTGGGCAGCTACATCCAGCGCGAGACCGGCGCCGACATGGTGCTGTGGAACGGCAGCTGCATCGTCCACGAGGAGTTCAAGGGGGTGGAGCTGCAGGCGCTGCGCGCCCAGTATCCGCACGCCAAGGTGCTGGTGCATCCCGAGTCGCCGCAGAGCGTGGTGGAGCAGGCCGACGTGGTCGGCTCGACCTCCAAGCTGCTGGAGGCGGTCAAGACCATGGACGCCGACACCTTCATCGTCGCCACCGACAACGGCATCTTCTACAAGATGCGCGAGGCGGCGCCGCACAAGACCCTGATCGAGGCGCCCACCGCCGGCCGCGGTGCCAGCTGCGGCAGCTGCGCCCACTGCCCGTGGATGGCCATGAACGGTCTGCGCAATCTCGCCCGCTGCCTGGAGGAGGGCAGCAACGAGGTGTTCGTCGACCCGGCGATCGCCGAGCGGGCGCGGGTGTCGCTGGGCCGCATGCTCGACTTCGCCCGCGACCGCGCCAAGGTAGTGCTCGGCAACGGCGACGCCTAAGGCCGTGCCGGACCGCGCCAATAGCCCCGTCCCGGCTCTCGGGACGGGGCTTCGTTGTTGTTCAGGAGCGGAACAGGAAGTACACGGCCCCCAGCAGGCACAAGCCCGCCCAGAGGTAGTTCCAGCTCAGCGGCTGCTTCATGTAGAGCAGCGCGAACGGCACGAACACCGCCAGCGTGATCACTTCCTGCATGATCTTGAGCTGCGGCAGGGTCAGCGTGGTGAAGCCGATGCGGTTGGCCGGCACCTGTAGCAGGTACTCGAACAGGGCGATGCTCCAGCTCGCCAGCGCGGCGATCCACCAGGGCTTGCTCTGGAGATTGCGCAGGTGGCCGTACCAGGCGAAAGTCATGAAGACGTTCGATAGTGTTAGAAGCAGGACGGTCTGCAGTGTGGCGGGCATGGACGTACCGACGGTATGGAACCGTCGGCATTCTCGCCTGTCGCCGGGGCGCGGGGAAGTGGCTCAGTTCCGGTCGCGCAGCCGCAGATAGCTCCAGGCCAGCGTCACGCCGAACAGCAGGTGGTTGAACAGCGTGATCCAGCCGCGCGCTACCCGGAACCAGGGAAAGAGGCCGCTGAGCAGGTAGAAGTTCACGATGAACAGCGCCAGCCCGAACACGGCCCCGGTGGCGAGGGCTTGGGGTAGGCGCATCTCGGCGATGATGGGCGTCAGTATCCAGGCGAACAGCACCGCCAGCCCGAAGTTGACCAGCAGTGCTCCAACCAGCACCCAGATGTCGAAGCCGGTCTGCCACAGCACCTCCTGCCCCATGACGATGGCGGCGGTCCAGCGCGCCGGCTCCATCGGGTTGCGGCCGTCGAACAGCGCCAGCAGCAGCATCTGCATGATCAGGAACACCGCGCCGGCGACGAACGCCGCCTCGACCGCCCGGCCCCAGCGAGTCACCTCTAGCTTGCGAGCGAAGGTATGCGTGATATCGGCCATGACGTTTCCTCCAACGACCGGCGCGGAGCCCGGCCGCGCAGCTCATAAGCGAATAAGATGGGGACGATTGATCCCGGCGGTGGTCATGGCGCTGGCCGCCAGTGCGTGCGCCGCGCCGGGTCGCGACCGCTGGACGGGCGACGATAAGCTCAAGCACCTGGTGGTGGCCGGCGCGCTGTCGGCCGCTGCCGCCCATGCCGCGCGCAGCGAGGGGGCCAGCGTGGGCCGCGCCCGCGGCATGGCGGTGGGGCTGGTGTTGATCGTCGGTGCCGGCAAGGAGTGGTACGACCTGCGCCACGGCGGCACCGGCTGGAGCTGGCCGGACATGGCCTGGAACGCGGCCGGCGCGCTGCTCGGCAGCGCGCTGGCGCTCGGTTCGCCCTGAACCCGGCATCAGCCCGGGAAGGTCTGTCCCATTTCCACTTCCACCAGCCGCTCGGCCAGCGCCGCGAGGTCGGAGGCGACGATGTCGGGCTTCTCCAGATCGGGGTCGATCATCGCACCCGGCCGCTCCAGCAGCGCGGCGGCGCAGCCGCTGTGCAGCGCGCCGCGCAGGTCGGCGTAGTCGCCCGCCACCACCCGCAGCTCCGACGGGTCCACGCCCAAGCGCTCGGCGGCGCTGCGGTACGGGATGGTGGCCGGCTTGGGCTGGGCGGCGTCGGTGGCGGACAGCACCGCGTCGAAGTACTGGCGCAGGCCGGCCTGGCGCAGCTGGGTCTCCGTCAGTTCCGAATCGGGGTTGGACAGTCCCACCAGCCGGAAGCCGGCGCCGCGCAGCCGCGCCAGGCTCTCGGGCGCGTCGGGGTAGGGAGGCAGCCGGGCGAAGGCGTCGAGGATCTCGTCGATGTCGCTCTGCCGCAGGCGGATCCGGTGCCGCTCCGCGATCATCGCCAGCGCCGCCGCCGCCAACCGCCGGAAATCGCGGTGGTTTTCGGTGAGCGCATCCACCAGGGCCAGGCGCTGCAGCTCCGCCCACCACTCGCGACGCACCCCGGAGCGGCCGAACAAGCGCTGGAAGTGAGGGTCGAGCGCGTGCAGGTCGAGCAGGGTGTCGCTGGGGTCGAACAATAAAGTGCTCGCCATGATCGCTCCAGGACATAACCAACCGCGGGATGGGCAAGTAGGTTGGGGACGGGCGCGAGCAAACCAAACCACCCTCGATTCCGCGCCCCCAGCCCCACATATCCCCTGTCTATCCCTGGACGTGCCGCCGGCACAGGGGGTGTCGCGATGATTCCGGAGATACAGCGGTTCTTCGAGCGCTACCTCGCCCAGGCCGGGGCGGACGCCGCCGTGGACGATCCGCGCCTGAAGCTGGCCGCCGCCGCGCTGCTGGAGGAGGCGGTGCATGGCGAGCGGGTCTGCGAGCCGGCCGAGATCGACGAGGTTCACCTCTCCATCGGCCAGGCCTTCGCCTTGCCGCGCGAGCAGCTGGAGGCGGTGATCGAGCTGACCGAGATCGAGGCCAGGCGGAGCGTGGAGTGCTGCGAGTTCGGCGATTTGATCCGCAGCCACTACGGCGGCCAGCACAAGGCTTGCCTGGCGGAGCTGCTGTGGCGGGCGGTATACGCCGGCGATCGCTACGTCGACGACTTCGAGCGCGATCTGGTGCTCAAGGCCGCGGCCATGGCCGGCATTTCCGAGCAGGCGCTGATGGACGCCTGCCGGCGGGTGATCGGGGCCATCCACTAGGCGAGCCGCGCCGGCGGCGGGGGACGCGCTCGGAACGCGCCGGACGCTGGATATCGGGCGGGAGGCTGTGGAATTCTCCCGCCATGAACGTCGTCTTCTTCGTCATCGTCTTCGTGGCATTCCTCACCGCCGCCTGGCGCGAGCTGGCGCTCCCGCCGGGCGCGCCGTCGGTCATGGAGGCCCTGTCCAAGGCCATGGTGACCGCGGCCGCCGACGCCGTGACCCTGGCGCTGGGGCTGATCGGCGTGATGGCGCTGTTCTTGGGGCTGATGAAGATCGCCGAGGCCGGCGGCCTGTTGCGCATCATCGCCCGCTTGATCCGTCCGCTGATGGTGCGCCTGTTCCCCGACGTGCCGCCGGAGCATCCGGCCATGGGAGCGATGGTGCTCAATCTCTCCGCCAACGCCCTGGGGCTGGGCAACGCCGCCACGCCGTTCGGCATCCGCGCCATGCAGGAGCTGGAGCGGCTCAATCCGCATCCGGGCACCGCCAGCAACGCCATGGTGCTGTTCTTGGCCATCAACACCTCGGGCGTGACGCTGCTGCCCACCGGCGTGATCGCCATCCGCCACGCGGCCGGCTCCAGCGACCCGGCCGCCATCCTGCCGACGACCCTGTTCGCGACCTTCTGCTCGACCGTGGTCGCCATCGTCATGGCCAAGCTGTTGCAGCGCTTCTTCCCGTTCGGGCCGGCGCCGGCCGCGGCGCCGGTGATGGAGGCGGCGACCGCCGCCGAGCCGCTACCGGCGAGCGAGTCCGCGCCGCTCTGGGTGTCGCTGCTGGGGCTGGCCGCACTGGTGGCGTTCATCCCGCTCGCCGTGCTCTACGGCCGGGTGATCTCGCCCTGGATTATCCCGGCGCTGGCGGTGGGCATCCTGCTGTTCGGCGTGCTGCGCCGGGTGCCGGTCTACGAGTCCTTCGTCGATGGCGCCAAGGAGGGTTTCCAGGTGGCGATGCGCATCATTCCCTACCTGGTCGCCATTCTGGTGGCGGTGGCCATGTTCCGCGCCAGTGGCGCGCTAGACGCCACGGTCGGCTGGCTGGGGCGGTGGACGGCACCGCTGGGGCTGCCGGCCGAGGCCCTGCCCATGGCGCTGCTGCGGCCGCTGTCCGGCTCCGGCGCCTACGCGGTGATGACATCCATCATCAACGACCCGAACGTCGGCCCGGACAGCTACGTCGGGCTGCTGGTGAGCACCATCCAGGGTTCGACCGAAACCACCTTCTACGTGCTGGCGGTGTATTTCGGCGCGGTGCAGATCAAGCGCATGCGTCATGCGCTGCCGGCGGCGCTGAGCGCCGATCTGGCCGGGGTGGCGGCGTCGGTGGCGGTCTGCAGCTACCTGTTCGCCTGAACGCGCGGTTGTCGTTGAATTGCGACGTAAATCGTTGTCCGGCTAGGGTTGATACCCGTTGGCGGCGGCTCGTGCAGGCCCGCATGTCTTGCTTGCGAATGACCGCATCGGAGGCATCGAACATGCGTATCCTGCTTCGTTATCTGACTTTGCCCGGCATCGCCCTGGCGATGGCCCTGTCCCTGGCCGGCTGCAACACCGTCGAAGGCGCCGGCGAGGACATTCAAGCCGGCGGCCGGGCGATCGAGGACACGGCCAAAGACGTCAAGAATTGAGCGTCCCCCCACCGCCGCCGACGGTGTGGACGGCGGCAGCGCCGTCGGCGGCACATCTGCGTGTTTTCCAAGCATTTTCCCGCTTGATATCCGGTTCGTGCGCCCCACCTGCCATCAGGCAGGGCGTGAATTCGCGTGGAGTACGGTTTATGGCAAGCAAGAAGCTTCTATCGCTGATGGTCCCGACCGGTCTGCTGGCGGGCACGCTGGTGCTCGGCGGCTGCAACACGGTCGAGGGCATGGGGCAGGACATCGCCGCTCTCGGCAACACCATGTCCGGCGCCTCGCGGGACGTGCGCAGCGAGGACGACAAGGGCAAGAGCAAGGACAAGAAGACGGTGGAGGAGCAGGCCCGCGCCGAGCGCTACGATAAGGCCGAGCGCGAAGCCCGTGCCGAGCAGCAGCGCGAAGGCGCCTCGACCCGCAAAGGCTGAAGCCGCTCGCGCCGTGACGGCGCGCCATGTGGTCCTACCGGCGCCAACCACGTCAAGATAATGCCGGGAGGACCCGCCATGGACAGATACAAAGCTCGCCAAATCGCCGCTATCAGCGATGCCGTCGCCGCCGCCCGTCTGGAGCTGCGCCGTCGACGCCGTTACGACCCGCTAACGTTCGCGGAGGCGTATATCGCCCACGGCGGCGTGCAGATACCCGGCCGACCCGATGACACCGCCGGCGCCGCGGCGCTGGCCGAGGCGCTGCTGCGCGCGTTGCGCACCGGCCAGCGGCATGCGTCGGATCCGCTACTGGCCGTGGAGTTGCAGCGCGTTCACCAGGAAACCGCCTGGACCGAGCAGGCCGACGCCGACCAGGTGGTGGGGTTCGCCGTCCGGCTCGGCGCCAAGGCCGAGGACGATCCGGACTGCCAGGCGCTGCTAAAGGCCAACCACGGTCTCGGCCCCGGCGTGTTCCGCAAGCACCAGGTGGTGGTGTTGCAGCCGGCCTGCGCCGATTGCCATTTCGTGCCGGTGTACGCGCACGATCTGGAGTGCTGAGGGCGCGGCGGCGTTGAGCGGCGCGTCATATAACGCTCGAACATAAACATAGAGGGATTGAATCCTTCATCCTCGTCGAGCGCGGCTGCTAGCATGCGCCGCGTACCGATTAGCCCATATCGCTTTTCGATAATTTGGGACAACAACGAGGAGGCTAAGGTGAGCGCAGCAGTGCCGACACCGGTCGTCGATCCGGAGCGCGAGTTCTCGCCGTCCGATCTCGCCGCCCGCAACCAGGAGCTCGCCGGGCAGCCCGCCGAAGCCCGTGTCGCCTGGGCGCTGGAGCGCTTCCCCAGCAACATCGTGCTGTCCTCGAGCTTCGGCGCGCAGGCGGCGGTATTGCTGCACATGGTCACGCGTCAGCGGGCCGACATCCCGGTCATCCTCATCGACACCGGCTACCTCTTCCCCGAGACTTACCGCTTCATCGACGAGCTCACCGAGCGGCTGAAGCTGAACCTGCACGTCTACCGCGCCGAGCTCAGCCCGGCTTGGCAGGAGGCGCGCTACGGCAAGCTCTGGGAGCAGGGGCTGGAGGGGATCGAGCGCTACAACTGGATCAACAAGGTCGAGCCCATGCAGCGGGCGCTGGAGGAACTGCAGGTCAAGGCCTGGTTCTCCGGGCTGCGCCGCCAGCAGTCGCGCAGCCGCGCCAACCGGGAGATCCTGGAGCTGAGCAAGGGCCGGTTGCGCATCCACCCGATCGTCGACTGGACCGACCGCGACATCTACAACTACCTGAAGAAGTACGATCTGCCGTATCACCCGCTCTGGCACGAAGGCTATGTGTCGATCGGCGACTGGCACACGACTAGCAAGCTGCTCGACGGCATGAGCGAGGAGGACACTCGCTTCTTCGGCCTCAAGCGCGAGTGCGGGCTGCACGAGCATCTGTAACCGCCGGGCTCCCGCGCACGCGGGAGCGACCAGGCGAAGCCGCCGAACTTTCCCGTCATGCCCGCGGGCGCGGGCGTCCCGCCTCGATCCACGGCGCCGCCGGGCGCGGGTAGCCCCGGGGTGTCGTCGCCTCTAAGCGTAAATCCACACCAACAGACCGCCGCCCAGCACCAGGCGGTACAGCGCGAACGGCGTGAAGCTGGCCCGCCGCAGCCAGGCCATCATGGCGCGAATGGCCAGCAGCGCGGCGACGAAGGCCAGCAGGGCGGCCAGCCAGACGTCGCGTGGAATGGCTAGCTCGCCGGCGCGGTACAGGTCGTGGCCGATCAGCGCCGAGGCGCCGACGATGGTCGGGATCGACAGCAGCAGCGAGAACTTGGCGGCGTCGATCCGGCTGTAACCGAGGAACAGCGCGGTGGTCATGGTCACGCCGGCGCGGCTCACGCCGGGAATCAGGGCGATGGCCTGGGCGATGCCGATGATCGCGGCGTCGCGCCAGCTCAGCTCGGCCAGGGTGCGGCGGCCGCGGGTGCGGTCGGCGAGGTAGAGCATCGCGCCGAACACCAGCGTGGTGAGCGCGATCACCGTGGCGCTGCGCAGCGGGCCATCGGCGTAGTCCTTGATGAGGAAGCCGACGATCACCACCGGCACGGTGCCCACCGCCACCTTGAGCAGCAGTGTCCAGTCCACCGTCAGCCCGGCCGCGGCCGGCTGGCGCCGGCGTTCGCGCCAGAAGTACAGCAGCACCGCCAGCAGCGTGCCGAGGTGGACGGCGACGTCCACCGCCATGCCTTGGTCCTGCCAGCCGGTCAGCTCCGGCACCAGGATCAGATGGGCGGACGAGCTGATCGGCAGGAATTCGGTGATTCCCTGCACCAGGGCGAGCACTAGCAGTTGCAGCAGATCCATGCGGTGTCCTCGGTCGTTAGTGGTCTTATTGCGCCGCAGCGGGATAGATGGTTGCCGCCGCCGGCGGATGCAATCGCCGGCGCGGCTTGCCATCGGTTCGATCGGAGGGAGGCGCGCATCCATGCGACGCTCGGGCCCGCGCTAGGCGGCGAGTAATCGGTGCAGCAGGTCGCGGACGCTAGCGACGTCGAACGGCTTGTCCAGCAGCGCCGAGATGCCGGCTTGCTGCACCGTCGCCAGCCGGGTCTGGTCATGCTCGCCGGTGACCATCAGCACCGGCAGGCTCGGCTGGTCGCTGATCTTGCGGATGTAGTGGGTGAGCTGCTCGCCGTCCATTTCCGGCATGTGGTAATCGGTGATCACCAGATCGAACGTCTGGTCGCGGATCATCTCCGCCGCCTCGCGGCCGTTGGCAGCCTGCGCGATGTGCTCCACCCCGAGCTGGCGCAGCACGTGGGTGATGTGCCGCAGCGAGAAGCGGCTGTCGTCCACCACCAGAATCCGCACGTCCTCGACGTCGAGATGCCCCAGCTCCAGCCGCTCGGTGTCGAAGAAATCGAGGCTCGCGTACAGCGCTTTGCGCAGATCCGGCAGCTCGAACGGCTTGGGCAGGATGGCCAGCACGCCGGCCTGGCGAATGGGTCCGAGGGACTGCGGATTGTGCTCGCTGGACACCAGCATGAAGCCGATATCGGCGTAGCGCGGGTTCTCGCGCATCGCGTAGACCAGCTCGGTGCCGGTCATGTCTTCGAAGTACATGGCGCTCAGCACCAGGTCGGGCAGGTGGCGCTCCAGCGCGGCCAGCGCTTCGGCGCCGTTGTGCGCCACATCGACCTTGTCGAGGCCGACCTCGTGCAAGTGATTGACGATAATGCGGGTTTGGACAGCGGACGGCTCTACCAGGAGGATGGACAGATCCTGCAGGGATAGTTTGCTGCTCACGCGATATCCAGAACGATGGCCTTGGAGCTGGTGCTTCGACGGCCAGCGGCGCGCCCGCGCCGAGAGCGTCGAGTAGGAGTCGCCTCTCGGATTCTGGCCGTCGACCGGCGACTGCGCAAGCATTGCTTGCGGCAGGCGGGGCGGCTCATGCTCTGCGGACCGCGGCGGCGCGCCGGCCAACGCTAGCCCTCCCCGCGCGGGAGGGGGAAATAAAACCACCGGCGGCCGCCGGCAATGGGCGCCCGCGATAGCCCTCGCGGGCGCGGAGAGTAAAGGCGCAGCGGGGAGGGGAGTGTATGGATTCGATCACCCAGGCGGCGCTCGGCGCCGCGATCGGCGGGGCTCATCTCGGCCCGCGCCTGGGCAGGGGCGCACTGGCGCTGGGCGCGGCGGTGGCCACCGTGCCCGATCTGGACGTGCTGTTCATCCCCTTGCTGGATCCGCTGACCCAGCTCACCGCGCACCGCACCTACACGCACAATGTGTTCTTCCTGCTCGGCGCCGGCCTGCTGCTCGCGGCGTTGCTGCACGCCTGGCGGCGCGATATCGGCTACCGCGCTTGGTTGGCGTTCTGCTTGCTGTGCCTGGGCACGGCGGTGGCGCTCGACTGCTTCACCGCTTACGGCGTGCGTCTGCTCTATCCGTTCAGCGACGTGTCGGTGGCGATCGGCAGCATCTCGGTGGTCGATCCGCTCTACACCTTGCCGCTGCTGGTGGCGGTCGGCGCGGCGCTGGCCCGACCGTGGCGGCCGCGCGCCCGCCGCTGGCTGGGTGCGGCGCTGCTGGTCAGCAGCGCCTACTTGGCGCTAGGGCTGGGGCTGAAGATCCACGCCCACGGCGTGTTCGCCCGCCAGCTGGCGGCCGAGGGCGTGGCCTACCAGCGCCTGTTCACCAAAGCCACCTTCTTCAACATCGTGCTCTGGCGCGGCGTGGCGGAAACCGCCGACGGCTACCGGGTGGCGTTCTATTCGCTGTTCGACGACGGTGCCCAGGTGGTCTTTCGCGACTATCCCAAAGGGCACGAGCTGCTCGGCGAGCTGCGCGAGGCGCCGGTGTTGCGGCAGCTGAGCCGCGCCACCGACGGCTACTACCAGGTACTGCGGGACGAGCGAGGCCTGCAGGTGCGCGACATGCGCTACGGCAGCGGCACCGACTGGCTGCCGCCGGCGCAGGACCGACCGTTCGTGTTCACCTACCGGCTGCGCCGCCAGGGCCAGGACTGGTACGCCGACATGCTCGAAACGGTACGCGAGCCCGGCCAGGAATGGCAGAGCGTGCGCCGCTTGCTCGCCCGCATGGCCGGAGAGGGAGGCTGAATTTCGCCGCCGGTGGCCGCATGTGCTTAGAGCTTCCGACAAAGCCTCGGGCCACGCGCTGGCATGCCAGGCCTTCGCCGGAGGCGCTACCGGACCGCCAAGGAGGGGCAGCATGAGCGACCACATCTACAAGCTGATCGAGCTGACCGGGTCTTCCACCACCAGTCAGGAGGACGCCGTCCGCAACGCCATCCGCAAAGCGTCCCAGACTCTGCACAACCTGCATTGGTTCGAGGTGGTGGATGTCCGCGGCCGCATCGAGAACGGCGACGTTGCCCACTGGCAGGTGACCTTGAAGGTAGGCTTCACGCTGGACGAATAGCGGCGCGCACGCCTCGCTCACCTTGCGCGCGGCCGGCGCCTGCCTTCTCCGCGGTCCCTCCCTTCCGAAGCGGGGTGGGTATCCGGCGGCTTGATCGTCGGAGAGCCATGCCCGGGCGATTGCGGCACCCTCGTGTATGAGCGGGTCGGCGGTGGATGGGGCTGCGTCGTCGGTACGCGGCGCTGTGTGGTTTGTTTGTGCCCCTCTCCCGCCAGGGGAGAGGGGCTTGTGGGACGACGCTTCGTAGCCAGTACGCCAACATCGACCGAGCGGTAGTCGTAGCCCTGCGCTGTCCTCGCGTGCTGTAACGGAGACATGGCAGAGCGATCGCCCTTTGCGTTCCCTCCCCCCTCGCGGGGGAGAGCGTAGCGAGAGGGCCGGCACCAACCGCGAAGCGCAACTCCTGCACCGGTTCCACAAGGCGTGCGAGTCGACTCGCAGTGCCGGCTTCGGTTCAGTCTCTATTTCCTCCTCGATCCAACGGCCGTTGGCCTTCCAGCGCCGCGCTCAGGCGCCCTCGAGGATCCGCATCCAGATGCCCCTGGCCCGCTCCTGGTAGCCGCGCATGCGCTCGATCAGGGTGCGGCGCTCGGCGCTGGGCACCAGCTCCTCGGGCAGCAGCGGGTCGCGGATGATGCGGCGTATCACCGAGCGGCCGAGCAGCAGCGTCTCCGCCGCCGCCTCCTGCAGCGGCATCCGGTCGAGCTTCGCCTCGCTGCGCTGCAGCTGCTCCAGCATGGCGCGGTAGCCTTCCTGCAGCGCCGCTGCGTCCCACAGGCGGCGCGCCCGCTGCTCGTCGCCGGCGGACAGGCCATGGACCCCGAGCACCACCGCTTCCGGTGCCAGCCCCAGTTCCGCCAGTTCCTGGCGCAGCAGCTCGATACCGCCGCCGAGGTTATCCGGCCGCAGGTGGAGGGTGTCATACAGGGGCTGAAAGCCGCGCAGCGCCAGCGCCCGCTCGTGCCACCGCCAGACGGTGCGGTTCCGGCGGGGAACGCCGACGTCGACCACGCCGACCCAGCGGCCGTCCCACGGCACGACCCGCCGGTCCTTGTGCAGCCAGTTCTCCACGTCCCGGAACAGGCTGCTGCCTGCAGGATTCCATGTGTAAACGCCGCGCGCCTTGTTGGCGATCTTGCCCTGCTGGACGAGGCGGGTCAGCGCGACGCGCACGTTCTGCTCGGTCATGCCGAACACCGCGGCCGCCCGGCACAGCACGGCGACCGGCAGCGTATGGGCCTCGTGGGTCGCCAGCAGGTCGAGAATCAATTCGTTGGCGGTGATGCCCGACGCCGCGTTGTTACAGGTGTTGATGGAGAGTGTCATTGATTGTAATGTTTCATCGAAAGTCTATTTGTTTCAAAATCTGTAACGATCCGTAAGGAGGCGCCCTTGTCCCAGAAGCCGGTTCTCGTCGAAACCCGGGGTGCGGTCTGCACGATCATCCTGAACCGTCCGGAGAAGCGCAACGCGGTCGACCGGGCGATGGCCACCGCGCTGCGGGAGGCGTTCGAGGCCTTCGAGAGCGACGACGCGCTGCGGGTCGCGGTGCTCTGGGGCGCGGGCGGCACCTTTTGCGCCGGCGCCGATCTCACCGCGGTCGGCGACCCGGCCCGCCGCCACGAGATCGATCCCGAGGGGCGGGGGCCGGGGCCTATGGGCCCGACGCGGATGCTGCTGTCCAAGCCGGTCATCGCCGCGGTGGCGGGCTACGCCGTGGCCGGCGGGCTGGAGCTTGCGCTGCTGTGCGATCTGCGCATCGCCGAGGAATCGGCGGTGTTCGGGGTGTTCTGCCGGCGCTGGGGTGTGCCGCTGATCGACGGCGGCACGGTGCGGCTGCCGCGCATCGTCGGCCAGGGCAGGGCGCTCGACATGATCCTCACCGGCCGCCCGGTCAAGGCCGACGAGGCACTGCAGATGGGGCTGGCGAACCGGGTGGTGCCCGACGGCGAGTCGCGACAGGCGGCGGAAGCGCTGGCGGAGGAAATCGCGCGTTTCCCGCAGCGCTGCATGCTCGCCGACCGCCGCTCGGCGTACCGGCAATGGGATCTCCCGCTGGAGGACGCCCTGCGGGAAGAGGGGGCCGGCGGCTACCCGGTGGTGTTCGAGGAGGCGATCACCGGCGCCGATCGCTTCGTCAAGGGCGCCGGCCGCCACGGCAGCTTCGATTGAAACGCGTTTTTCGGGGACGGAGGAGAGAAGGGGATGACCACGACCTATCTTGAGCTGATCAACCGCGGTGCCCGCCACTATCCGCACCGCACCGCGATCGTCTTCGGCGACCGCAAGATGACCTTCGCCGAGGTCGACGCCCTCAGCAGCCGGCTTGCCAATGCCCTGCACGCGCTCGGCGCCGGCCACGGCACGCGGGTGGGGCTGCTCATCAACAACAGCCTCTATAGCGTGCCGATGGACTTCGCCTGTGTGAAGGCTGGCATCAACCGCGTGCCGCTCAACGCCCGCCTGTCGGTGGCCGAGCATGCCCGCATGCTGCGGGAGACCGGGTGCGAGATGCTCGTCTTCGGCGCCGACCTCAAGGAACGGGCCGAGGCGCTGCGCGAGGAGCTCCCGGGGCTGGTGTGCCACGGTCTGGACGCGCGCATCGACGGCGGCTGGGACCTGATCGCCGAGGCGGCCGGACACAGCGCGACCGCGCCGCGCATCCGGGTGTCTCCCGACGACGTGATCCTCACGCTGTTCACCTCCGGCACCACGGGCACGCTCAAGGCGGCGCAGCACACCCAGGCCTCCTACGCCGCCGTCTGCAGGAACGTGCTGATGAACCTCATGGACGTCAGGCACGACGACGCCATGCTGCACGCGGCCTCGCTGATCCACGCGAGCGGCGTGTTCGTGCTGCCGTTCTGGCTGCGCGGCGCCCGCACCGTGATCATGCCGGGCTTCGATCCCAGCGCGTACCTGCGGCTGATCGAGCGCGAGCGCATCACCGCCATCAACCTGGTGCCCACCATGCTGCAGATGCTGCTCGCCCAGCCGGACATCGAGCGCACCGACGTCTCCTCGCTGCGGCAGGTGATCTACGGGGCCTCGCCGATGCCGCGGCCGGTGATCGAGCAGGCCATGGCCCTGTGGGGCCGGGAGCGGTTCTGGCAGTACTACGGCCAGACCGAATGCCCGCTCACCATCGCCGTGCTGCGGCCGGAGGATCACGAGGACGAGCTGCTCGGCGCCTGCGGCAAGCCGTCGGTGGACGTCGAGATCCGCCTGGTGGACGAGGAGGGCAACGACGTGCCGTACGGCGAGCCGGGCGAGATCGCGGTGCGCGGGCCGTCCATGATGGCCGGCTACTTCAACGCGCCCGAGCTCAATCGCGAGATGTTCATGGCGGACGGCTGGCTGCGCACCCGCGACGTCGGCGTCTTCGACGAGCGCGGCTTCCTGCACCTCAAGGACCGCACCTCCGACATGATCATCACCGGCGGCTACAACGTCTATCCGCGCGAGGTGGAGGATGTGCTGATGATGCATCCGGCGGTGGCGGAGTGCGCCGTGGTCGGCGTCAAGGATCCGAAGTGGGTAGAGGCGGTGACCGCCGTGGTGGCGCTCAAGCCCGGCAAGACCGTCACCGAGCAGGAGCTGATCGCCTTCGCCGCGGAGCGGATCGCGTCCTACAAGAAGCCGCAGCGGGTGGTCTTCGTCGACGCCATCCCCAAGACCGCCGTCGGCAAGCTCAACCGCAAGGCTGTGCGGGAACGGCTGGCGAGCTGAGCGCGCCCGCAGGCGGCCGGCGCGTGCCCACGCCGCGGCCTGGTACGGCTCTTTCCGCCCTGGCCGCGGGTGTAGCTCGCCAGCGCCTTTCCTCCCGTGCGCACCCTGGAGTAAAACCAGGGTACAGGATCGGGGGGCGAGGGGCGCTGGGGGCATGCCGAACGCCGGCAACAACGATACGGCCTTGATACTGTCCGGGGGCGGCGCCCGGGCCGCGTATCAGGTGGGCGTGCTCAAGGCTGTCGCCGAGCTCTTGCCGAAGGGCGCCGGCAATCCCTTCCCCATCATCTGCGGCACCTCCGCCGGCGCCATCAACGCCATCGCCCTCGCCACCCATGCCAGCCGCTTCCGGGTCGGCGTCTGGGGGCTGGAGGCGGTGTGGGAGGAGTTGCGCGCCCACCGGGTCTACCGCACCGAGTTCCTGGGGCTAGTGGCGCGCGGCTGGCAGTGGCTGTCGGCGCTGTTCCTGAGCGGCCTGGGGGCGCACCGTCCGGTGTCGCTGCTCGATAACGCGCCGCTCGCCGAGCTGCTGCAGCGGCTGTTGCGCTTCGAGCGCATCGCCCACGCCATCGAGGAGGGCGACCTGCACGCGGTGAGCGTGACCTGCTCCAGCTACGGCAGCGGCCAGTCGGTGAGCTTCTTCGAGGCGGTGCGCGGCATCCCCAACTGGCGGCGCGAGCAGCGGCTGGGCTTGCGCACCCGGCTCGGGCTGAAGCATCTGCTGGCGTCGGCGGCGATTCCGGTGGTGTTCCCGGCGGTGCGCCTCGGCAGCCAGTACTACGGCGACGGCTCGCTGCGGCAGCTGGCACCGGTCAGCTCGGCCCTGCATCTGGGCGCGAGGCGAGTGCTGGTGGTCGGCGTCGGCAGCCAGGTGCAGCCGACGCCACTGGCGGTGCCGGAGTACCCGACCGTGGCGCAGGTGGTCGGGCACGTGCTCGAGTCGGCGTTCGTCGACGCGCTGGCCATGGACGTAGAGCGCCTGGAACGCATCAACCGCGCCATGGCGTTCGCCGACGAAGCGGCGCTGCGGGACGCCGGCCTGCCGTTCCGCACGGTGGACGTGCTGACCATCACCCCCAGCCAGCGCCTGGATCGGATCGCCGAGGCGCACGCCCACGAGCTGCCGCGCAGCATGCGCTTCTTCCTGCGCGGCAGCGGCGCCACCGGCGGCGCCGGCGCGACCCTGCTGAGCTACCTGCTGTTCGAGCCAGGCTACACCCGCGCCCTGATCGAGCTGGGCTACCGCGACGCCATGGCGCAGCGCGCGCGGCTGCTGCACTTCCTAGGTCTGCCGGTCGGCGAGCCGCAGCCGGCGGATACCGCCGCGGCGCTGGTCTGAGCGCCACGGCTGCTTGATGGCTTTGACGCGGCCCATATATGGGTTATGATCGCCACCAGACCACAAGATGTTGGGGTTGCTATGGGCAAATCTGTGAACATTTTGTGGATAACGCTAATAAGTGGTTGATCATCCGCAGTCAACCGAACAACAAGAGGTTCCTGCCGACATGTCGAATGCAGCGAAGGTGCGCGCGATCTCCAATGCCGTTGCCGATATCCCGATGCAGCCGGCATCCCTGGACATCTGGGACAAGAAGTATCGGTTGAAGGCGAAGGATGGTCGCGTGGTCGACCAGACCATTGACGACACCTTCAAACGCGTTGCCCGTGCCCTGGCCGAAGTCGAGGCGCCCGAGAAGCGCGCCGAGTGGGAGGAGAAGTTCCTCTACGCGCTGCGCCGCGGCGCCATTCCGGCCGGCCGCATCACCTCCAACGCCGGCGCCTGGGAGCACAAGCCCGCCACCAGCACCATCAACTGCACGGTGTCGGGCACGATCGGCGACTCGATGAACGACATCCTCGACAAGGTCCACGAGGCGGGGCTGACGCTCAAGGCCGGCTGCGGCATCGGCTATGAATTCTCCACCCTGCGTCCGCGCGGGGCCTACGTCAGCGGCGCCGGCGCCTACACCTCCGGCCCGCTGTCGTTCATGGACATCTACGACAAGATGTGCTTCACCGTGTCCAGCGCCGGCGGCCGGCGCGGCGCGCAGATGGCCACCTTCGACGTCGGCCATCCCGACGTGATCGACTTCATCCGCGCCAAGCGCGAGGACGGCCGGTTGCGCCAGTTCAACCTGAGCCTGCTGATCACCGACCAGTTCATGGACGCCGTGCAGCGCGACGGCGACTGGCCGCTGGCCTTCCCCATGACCCGCAAGGAAGTGGAGGAGGACCGTATCGACCTGAACGACGCCTCCAAGGTGATCTGGCGCGAATGGCCGCTGACCGAGGACTACATCGTCAACGACCAGGGCCAGGTCGCCTGCCGCGTGTACAAGGTCATCAAGGCGCGGCGGCTGTGGGACCTGATCATGTCCTCCACCTACGACTACGCGGAGCCGGGCTTCATCCTCATCGACCGCGTCAATGAGATGAACAACAACTGGTTCTGCGAGAACATCCGCGCGACCAACCCCTGCGGCGAGCAGCCGCTGCCGCCTTACGGCGCCTGCCTGCTCGGCTCGGTGAACCTCACCAAGTTCGTGCGCGACCCCTTCACCGACAAGGCCAGCTTCGACTGGGAGGAATTCCGCAAGGTCGTGGCCATCTTCACCCGCATGCTCGACAACGTGGTGGAGATCAACGGCCTGCCGCTGGAGCGCCAGCGCGAGGAGATCATGCGCAAGCGCCGCCACGGCATGGGCTTCCTCGGCCTCGGCTCCACCATCACCATGCTGCGCATGCGCTACGGCGACGAGAAGTCGGTCGAGTTCACCGAGCGGGTCGCCAAGGAAATGGCCCTGGTCGGCTGGGAGGTCGGCCTGGAGCTCGCCAAGGAGAAGGGCCCGGCGCCGATCATGGAGGAGGAGTTCACCGTCACCGCCGACATGCTCGCCAAGCGCCCGGAAATGGCCGCCGACGGCTGGAAGGTGGGCAAGAAGGTCAAGGGCAAGGTGCTGTGGGCCAAGTACTCGCGCTACATGCAGCGCGTGGCCCAGGAGCGCCCCGAGCTGGTGCAGGCGCTGGCCGAGGTCGGCTGCCGGTTCACCCACCACAGCTCCATCGCCCCAACCGGCACCATCAGCCTGTCGCTGGCCAACAACGCCTCCAACGGCATCGAGCCCAGCTTCGCGCATCACTACTTCCGCAACGTGATCCGCGAGGGCAAGAAGACCAAGGAGAAGATCGACGTCTACTCCATGGAGCTGCTGGCCTACCGGCACTTCGTCGACCCCGACGCCGACCCGGCCAAGGGCCTGCCGGACTACTTCATCACCGCCGACGACATCACGCCCACCCAGCACGTGGACATCCAGGCGGCGGCGCAGAAGTGGATCGACAGCTCCATCTCCAAGACCGCGAACGTCCCGACCGACTATCCGTACGAGAAGTTCAAGGACATCTACCTGTACGCCTACAAGAAGGGCTTGAAGGGCTGCACCACCTTCCGCTTCAACCCCGAGGCCTTCCAGGGCGTGCTGGTGAAGGAGAAGGATTTGGCCAACACCACCTATCGCTTCACCCTGGCGGACGGCTCGGTGATCGAGGTCAAGGGCAACGAGGAAATCGAGTACGACGGCGAAGTCCACACCGCCGCCAACCTCTTCGACGCCCTGAAGGAAGGCTACTACGGGAAGTTCTGACGGCAGCCACGTCAGCGGGAGCCCGCGGCCTCCCGCCGGCGGCCAAGCCGACACACCTTATTCAAGCGAGACAAACGAGCGATGGCCATCAAAATCGAGAAGAAGATCGTCGGCTACGAAGTGGTGAAGCCCACCCCGCCGGCCGAGACCAGCGCCCCCGCCAAGGAGCAGCCGGTCGTGCAGCACATGCACGAGAACGTCCAGCGCCCCGAAGCGCTGGAAGGCAGCACCTACAAGATCAAGACGCCGCTGTCGGAGCACGCACTGTACGTCACCATCAACGACATCGTGCTCAACCCCGGCACCGAGCACGAGCAGCGCCGGCCGTTCGAGATCTTCATCAACTCGAAGAACATGGACCACTTCCAGTGGATCGTGGCGCTCACCCGCATCATCTCGGCGGTGTTCCGCAAGGGCGGCGACTGCACCTTCCTCGCCGAGGAGCTCAAGGCGGTGTTCGACCCCAAGGGCGGCTACTTCAAGAAGGGCGGCAAGTTCATGCCCTCGCTCGTGGCCGAGATCGGTGACGTGCTCGAAACCCACCTGCGCAAGATCGGCCTGCTCGAACCCGACCAGCTGGACGAGCACCAGAAAGCCTTCATCGAACAGAAGAAAGCCGAACTGCTGCGCGCCAGCGAACCCGGCAAGCCCGCCAACGAGGAGAAGAAGCCGGAAACCGGCCCGAGCCCCTATCCCGCCGGCGCCGTCCTGTGCAGCAAGTGCAACGTGGTGGCCATGATTCAGATGGATGGGTGCATGACCTGTCTGAATTGTGGGGATTCGAAGTGCGGGTGATGTGCCTGGTCAATTGATGAATTGGGGGCCATAAGGTACCCCAATTTATTCATGAGGCCTGAAAATTGGGGTCTAGCCCGGGTGGCTAGGAGACGGCCCTGCGGTGCATGGATTAGTGCTTTGGTGTCTCTTTAGGATCGCTGGTTCGTGCGTTATGACCAGCGACATAATGCCTCATATCCTCCGGTAGCTGAACGCGGTGCGCGGTCGAGGAGCGTTTTTAGCGCCACGACGCAGAAGATGATGGCGATGCTGTTGCAGAGTAGTCGACATATTCGTCCAACAGCTTAAGGCGCGACAGCGTAACGCGTTCCTGCTTTTTTTAGGTCTTCGCCGTTTTTGGGACGGGGCGGCCGCTTTGACTCTGCTGCTCAATGTCGGCAGGGCAGCC
>ERZ777003.378-NODE-378-length-90116-cov-14.385605_pt1 | contig 90116 bp, 75 predicted proteins | sample MGYA00374956_ERZ777003 | MGnify/ENA primary metagenome ERZ777003 (study PRJEB29302, sample SAMN06268252) | bioreactor metagenome | isolation source: Joint BioEnergy Institute, California, USA | place: USA:Joint BioEnergy Institute, California, USA | collected...
GGCGGCTGGGGCGACGAGGGCGGCTGGGGCGACGATTGGTGGTGAGCTTCAACCGAAGATCCGCCGGATCTCGATCGGCGGCGTGACCTCGAGCTGATCGTAGCGGCACTCCGACGGCGCCTTGTCCGGGCGCCAGCGTTTGAAGTGCGTCGCGTGGCGGAAGCGCGGACCTTGGAGATGGTCGTACGCGACCTCGGCGACGCGCTCGATCCTCAAGGGCTCCCACGAGAGATCCTTGCCGCGGTTCCAACGGCTCGTGGCGCCCGGCATCCGGCGATCGGCGGCGTGCCGATCGTCCTGCCACTCCGCCCACTCCTTCCACGGGTGGTTCTCGCGGGCACCCTCGCGCAGCGGTTCGAGCTCCTTCGCGAGCTCGGCGCGCCGAGCCTGCGTGAACGACGCGCAGATGCCCACGTGGTGCAGCTTGCCCTCGCCGTCGTAGAGACCGAGCAGCAGCGAGCCGACCAGCTTGTCCTTCCCGTTCTTGTACCAACGGAAGCCCGCGACGACGCAGTCCGCCGTGCGCGCGTGCTTGATCTTCAGCATCACGCGCTTGTTCGGCTGGTACGTGAGATCGAGAGGCTTCGCCATCACGCCGTCGAGCCCTGCGCCCTCGAAGCGCGAGAACCAGTCCTGCGCGACCGCCCGGTCCTGCGTCGCGGGCGTGACGTGGATCGGCGGCTTCGCGCCCGCGAGCGCTTCTTCGAGCCGCCTTCGCCGCTCGATCTGCGGAAGCTCGCGCAGATCCTCGTCGCCGAGCGCGAGGAGATCCCACGCGACGAACGAGGCGGGCTTCTCCTTCGCGAGCATCTCGACGCGCGACGCCGCCGGGTGGATGCGCAGCAAGAGCGCGTCGAAATCGAGGACGTCGTCGTGCGCGATCACGATCTCGCCGTCGAGCACGCACCGCTCCGGGAGGTTCTCCGCGAACGGCGCCGCGAGCTCCGGGAAGTACCGGTCGAGCGGCTTCAGGTCACGGCTCTGCGTGTAGATCTTCTCGCCGTCCTTGAAGACCATCGCGCGAAAGCCGTCCCACTTCGGCTCGTAGAGCCACCCCTCCCCTTCCGGGATCTCGGCCGTGAGCTTCGCGAGCATCGGAGGAACGGGAGGCTGGAAGGGCAGCGACACGGCCGGGACGGTAGCACGAAATGAGAGGCTCCAGGCTCCAGGCCCGAAGAGGCTCCGGGCTCCAGGCCCGAAGAGGCTCCGGGCTCCAGGCTCCAGGCTCCAGGGAAGACGAACCGCAGCCCTATGGCCTCGCTGGATGCTTCGATCGCTTGGATCCGACCTCGGTAGCTGGCGGTCGAAGAACTCTTGCTGAGGACTGAGGACCGAGGACTCGCGCCGAAGGCGCGCTACCCCCCCAATCGCGCCGGGCCGCGTACGCGCCGGGCGAGCGCGCGCGCTGCGGCGCCTGCGAGGTACGGCAGATCCTCGATGAAGTACCGGCGGAAGAAGCGGCTCGGCTCTTGCGCGAAGCGGTACAGCCACTCGAGGCCCGAACGTTGGAGCCATTTCGGAGCACGCCGGCGAATGCCCGCCGCGAGCTCGAAAGAGCCGCCGACGCCGATCGAGACCGGCACGCCGAGCTCGTCCTTGTTGCGGACGATCCACTTCTCCTGCTTCGGCGCGCCGAGCGCGACGAGCAAGATGTCCGGCGCGGCTTGCCGCACGATGCGGCGGATCCGCTCTTGCTCGTCCTTCGTGTCGAAGACCTCCGGTGGGGGACAGTAGGTGCCCACGACGCGTGCGCCCGGGTACCGTCGCTCGACGGCCTCCGCCGCCTTCGCCGCCGCGCCCGGCGACCCGCCGAGGAAGAAGAGCTTCAGGTTGGCTTCGCCCGAGACGCGAGCGAGCTCCCAGAACAGATCGCTACCGGCGACGCGCTCCGGCAGCGGCGCGCTCGACGCGATGCGAGACAACCAGACGACCGGCGCACCGTCGGCGACGACCAAGTCGGCCTTGCGATACGCCTGACGGAACTCGGGGTCGCGCTCCGCGATGACGAGGTGGTCGAGGTTGCCCGTGCAGACGTACCGAGCACGGTCGCGCTTCTTCGCCATCCGTACGATGCGACGGACGGCTTCCTTCATCGTCACCTTGTCGAAGCTCAGCTCGTCGACGGTGACGCGGGGCGCGAGCGGAAGGACCTGAGCAACCATGATGCATGCTCGACGTGCGAGCGGCGTGCCCGCCGCGACCGAGATGCGGGTCCGCGATTGCCACGTAGCATCGTGTCTCCGTCGGGATTTCGGTCGTCGGTCTCGACGCGTCGGAGCCTCGTCGAACGACGCACGCACGAGGCAGCACCAATCCGCCTCTCCTCCGCACGCGTGCCTCGCGGTTACGCATCCGCGAGCGAGAGCTCGACGATTCGTAGCGGGTGCTCCGCGGACGTCCGCCGCAAGAGCGGCAACGACACGTTGTAGACGGGCGTGCCCACGCGCGTCTTGCCTTCGAGGTGGCCGCGATGGACGTGGCCGTGGAACACCACCGTCGGCGGGAAGCGCTCGAGCGGCTCCTCGAGGCGGCTGCAGCCGAGGAACGGGTAGATCTCCTCCGGCTCGCCGATGACCGTCTCGCGGATGGGCGAGTAGTGGAGCAGCGCCACCGTCCGCTGCGTCCGCAGCCGTGCGAGCGCCGACTCGAGCTTGAGCGCTTCGTCGATCGCCTCCTTCACGAACGCTTTGACGATCGGCTCGCCCCACGGCCCGAGCGTGCTGCGACCGAAGCCCCCGCAGAACCCTTTGACGCCGGCGAAGCCGACGTCGTCGATCGTGTGGGCGTCGCCGTCGAGGACGCGAACGCCGGCCTCGGACAGGATCTCCGTGATCTTCGCGGCGTGCCCCGCTTCGTAGTCGTGGTTGCCGAGGACGGCGATGATGGGGAGCTTCACGACGGACAGCTCGTGGACGAGCACGTGGGCCTCCTCCGGATGACCGTAATCCGTGAGGTCGCCGCAGAGCACGAGCACGTCCGCACGTCCGTCCGCGTGCGCGAAGATCGGGCGGAGCTCGCCGGCCGACTCCTTCGAGCAGTGAAGATCGCCGACCGCAGCGATCCTCATCGACGTCCTCTTCAACTCGGCTCCGTGCTCGAGGCTCGTTCTTACGTCGGCGTCGCCCATGAGCTCCGTCTCGATGGCCGTCCCATACCTCGTGACGGAGGGGCGATCGAACTCGACCGGGGTCGATTGTGCATCGCGGCGTGGAACGACACTTGAACGAGATCGCACACCCCCGAAGTGGGCCCGCGACACGGCCATGGTCCAACCTCCGCGAACGCACGTCCCGCTCAGCACTCGTCGGATGGTCCGGCCCGTCGCCCGGCAGTTCTACGAGGACGTGCTGAGGACGCTCATCAAGGCCAAGGTCCCGTTCCTCGTCGGCGGCGCGCTCGCGCTGAAGCACTTCGCCGGCATCGTGCGCGGCACCAAAGACCTCGACATCTTCCTCCGCAAAGAGGACCTCCAGCGTGCGATGGAGGCCCTCTCCGAGCAGGGCTACGAGACGGAGCTCGTCTTTCCCCACTGGCTGGCCAAGGCCTGGTCGGGGCCGCACTTCGTCGATCTGATCTTCGACTCTGCGAACGGAGTCTGTCCTGTCGACGAGGGATGGTTCGAGCACGCCTCGCAGTGCACGCTCTGGGGGATGCGCGTCCTCGTCTCGCCGGCCGAGGAGATGATCGTCAGCAAAGCCTTCGTGATGGAGCGTGAGCGCTTCGACGGCGCGGACGTGTACCACTTGATCGAAGCCTGCGGGCCGAGCCTCGACTGGGAGCGCCTCCTCGCCCGGTTCGGTGAGCACTGGCGCGTGCTGCTCGGGCACCTGATCTTCTTCTCGTTCGTCTACCCGCAGCGGCGCGACAACGTCCCGCGCTGGCTCATGATCACGCTCCTCGACCGCGCCAAGGAGGAGCTCGGGCCCGAGGACGTCCCGGTCTGCCGAGGGACGCTGCTCTCCCGCGAGCAGTACCTCGTCGACGTGCGCGAGCGCGGCTACGTCGACGCGCGCGTGGCGCCGTGGGGACCGATCCCGCCCGAGGACATCGATCGCTGGACGGACGCGATCCCGCCGAGGTAGCCGGAGCCACCGCCGTCAGGCGACCACGAAGGGATCGCCGTCCTTCTCGCTCGCGACGACCGTGAGCCCCTGGAGGCGCGCGGCGATGCGCGAGGCGTACGCCTTCACGGCCGCGCGCTCGCTGTTGGAGTGGAGCGTCGCCACGACCGAGACACCACGCCGGACGGCGGAGAGCGCATCGTGGTGGCGGATCTCGCCCGTGACGAAGAGGTCGGCGCGCTCGCGAACCGCATCCTCGAGCAGCTCTCCTCCGGCGCCCGCGGCGACGGCCACACGGCGCACGATCGTGTCGAGCGAGCCGGCGACGAGCACGTACTCGAGCCCCAGCGCGGGCTTGAGACGCGCGACCACCTTCGCCAGCGTCTCCGGCGCGACGTCGCCGACCCGGCCGAGCCCGATGCCCTCGGGCTCCGTCGTCCCCGGCCGGCCCACGTACGGCCGAAGCGGCCTCCGCCCCGCGGCCGCGACGCCGCACGCATCGGCGAGGAAGTCGTTCGTGCCGGCGGGCGCGACGTCGAGCGCCGTGTGCGGGCTGTAGAGCGCGATGCCCCGCCGAACCGCGTCCGCCCAGAGCGCGTCGTGCGGGACGCGCTTGACCGGCGCGAACATCGGCGGGTGATACGACACGACGAGCTCGGCGTTCATCGCCCGCGCCTCCTCGGCGACGGCCGTCGAGTAGTCCACCGTCACGAGCACGCGGCCGACGTTCGCGTCCGGATCGCCGACGATGAGCCCGACGTTGTCCCAGCTCTCCGCCCAGCGCAGCGGCGCCAGCTCTTCGAGGACTGCGATCACTTCGCGCAGCTTCATGCCTCCACCTCCGTCCCGTTCCTTCTCCCGTCCTGGATGACGATCACGCGTTCGGAGAACGGTTCTTCGCTCACGCGATCGCCAGACCGAGCCGACGCCTCAGGTTCGCGCACGCGTCGCCGAGGAACCAGACGACGAGCTCCTTCATCTTCTCCCGCGGGCTGAGGTCGCCGGGCGCCTGCGGCTCGAGCGCGATCGCCGTGCGCGCGGCCTCGAGGTCGCCTGCGAGCAAGAGACCGCCGTAGGAGGCGGACAGGTCGGCGAGCTGCGACCACCGCAGCACGTCGAGGCGCCCGCCCTCGGCCATCGACCTCTCCACCGCCTCGGCCATGCGAGCGATGTCGTCCTTCTTCAATCGCTCGCGCAGCGGGACGTCGCCCGGTTCGACCTGGTTGGTCGCGATGCGAGCCGCCGACGCCGCGAGCGCCTTCAGCTCGGAGATCGACGGACACAGCGCGCGTGCGAGCAACGGCGGCGTCAGCTCGAGGACGCGCTTGCCGATCATGAACGCCAGCGCCTCACGGGTGACGCCCGCGAGGCCCTGCATGTAGACGAGCAGGCTCGGGGGCTTCGTGGCCGCCGGCGCGAGCGCGGGTCCGGCGATGCGCCGCGCGAAGAGCTTCGGTGCCGGAGCGCCGAAGATCGCCGCCGCGCGTGCGACCTGCTGGACGAGCCAGTTCTGCCCTTTGAGCACCGGTCCGGGGTGATGGAGGCGCTCGCGGAGCGACATCCTCGAGAGCGCGAGCTCGATGACCGCGGGCGCCACCGTCTGGAAGATCTCGGTGAGCGTCGGATCGAGCTCCGGATGGATGAAGTACCGGTACCCGTCCTGGCCGAGCTCGTGGGTGATGCGCTCGATGGGCGTCGGCGGATGGCTCTGCCGAAAGCTCGCGGCCATCGGGTGCGCGATGTCGAGGAAGCACATCGCGCTCGCGACGCACAGCGCGCGGTCGCGGGCGTTCTGCGAGGCGAGCAGCTCGAACAGCGCCGGGTACGGCCGCGGGTCCATCGGATCCCGCAGGACGCGGTCGAGCGTGATCGCGACGGCGCCGCTCGTCTGTCCGATGCTCGCGAGCAGCTCGCGGAGCATCGCCTGCGCCTCCTCGTCCTTGGGATCGAGCTGCACGGCACGCTCGATCACCTGGATCGCTTGCTGGATGTCGCCGATGCGGTCCCGGTAGACGATGCCGAGCTGCTTGTTGAGCAGGTGCGACAGCGCGCGGTCGTTCCGGTTGTCCGCGCGCGAGATCATCTTCCGGTACATGTGCTCGAGGCCGAACCAGTCCTTGGCCTCGGTGAGGATGCGGACGATCCTTTCGAACGCCTCGAGCTGCGACGGATCGACGTCGAGCGTGCGATCGAACAGCTCGAGGGCCGTCCCGCGGTCGAGCAGCTCCGAGTTGGCGACCTGCCCCATCGTGAAGAGGGTCTTCGCCCGACGACGGGGATCGGTGTCGACCTCCGAGATGGACTTGAGGACGTCGAAGAGCGCCGGCCACCTCCTCGTCTTCTGGTAGATCGCGAGCAGCTTGTGCAACAGCTGCAGATCGGCGGGCGCGAGCTTCCGCGCGGCCTCGTAGGTCTCCGCCGCGAGGTCGTCCTGTCCGATCTTCGCGAACGCCTCCGCCGTCTCGAGGAGCTTTGCGAGCCGCTCGGCCGGGTCGGCGAGCGCCTCCGCCATCTGTCGCTTCAAGGCGAGCGCGGCGATCTTGTTGCCCGTGGCGGCGTGATGCTGCGAGAGCCCGGCGAGCGCGCGCTCGTTGGCCGGCTCCTCGGCCAGCACGTCGTCGTAGATCGTGACGGCGCGGTCGCCCTCGCCGATGAGCTCGAGGACCTCCGCGAGGAGGACGCGCGACTCGATCGAGAGCCCGTCGGGGTGATCCGCGATCGCGATGAGCGAGTCGCGCGCCTCGAGCACCTCCGGGTCCGCGCGCATGTCGCTCGCGGCGCGGACGAGATCGCGCCGTGCGTCGTCCTCCTCGCGCCGCGCCTCGAACGCCGCGATGGCGGCGTGCAGCGCGACGTCGGGCTTCCCGAGCGCGAACGCGATCTCCGTCTGCGCCCGGAGCGCCGTGTAGAGACGGTAGCCGTCCTTGTCCCGTTCGGCCGCCGCGATCACGACGGGGACGAGCGACTCCGCGAGCCCGAAGCGCTGCTCGGCGAGGTAGATCGGCAAGAGCGCGGACGCCGCCGCCTCGTTCGTCGGATCCGCCGCGATCGCCTGCTCCCACGCGGTGCGCTCGCCTTCGCGGTCGCCCATCTTCGCGCGATGCTCGGCGAGCTCCGCGAAGGCGGTCGCGCGCGCGCGTGGCGTCTCCGTCGCGGCCGCCCGCTCCTCGAGGTAGCGGCCGACGCGCGCGTGGTCCTTCTCGGCGCGCGCGTCCCAGAGGAGCGCATTCCACGCCGACGCGTTGCTCGGGTCGGCCGCGACGGCGCGCTCGAAGTAGCGTCGCGCCGCGGCCGAATCGGTCGGCGTGAGGAGCTGCCCGGCGATGAGGGCGTGCCGCGCCTTCATCGCAGGCTCCTCGACGATGTCCGCGAGCCGGTCCCTGCACTGGACGGCGAGCTTCACGTCGCCGACCTTCTCGGCGAGGCGGGCGAGCTCGCTCAGCACCGTCTCGTCGTCGGGGATGACGCCGGCGAGCCGTCGATAGGTCTCGAGGGCGGCGCGGATGTCGCCGAGCTTCGACTCGAGCACCTCGCCGAGGCTCTTCAGGCGCGCGGAGCGCCGCTCGGGGTCGGTGTCAGCGACGGCCGCGCGCTCGAGCACGCCCGAGAGCTCGGGCCACATCCGCGCGGCGCGGTAGCACCGCTCGAGGTCGTCGAGCACCGCGAGATAGGTCGGCGCACGCTTGAGGACGCGCTCGAGCGTCCGTGCGGCGAGCTCCGGGCGCCGGAAGTCGTCTTCCTCGAGCTTCGCGAGCCTGAGGAGGATCTGGATGCGCTCGCTTTCCTCGACGTCCGCGTCGGCCTGACGTCGAAGGACGTCCGCGAGCGCCAGCTTGTCGCCCTCCGCGATCGCGATCTGCTCGAGACCACGGAGCGGGTCCATCATGTGCGGGAACAGCTTGTGGGCCTGCTCGAAGTGCTTCTTGGCCTCGGCGCGGTTGAGCGTCCGCTCCTCGAGGTAGCGGGACGCGAGGAGCAAGTGGAGCCTGCACCGCTCGTCCTTCCGGCGCGTGCTGAGCACCGCGAGATCGAGCTCGTCGATCTCGCGCTTGTAGTCGCCGTGCTCCCGCGCGACCGCCGCTTGCATGAAGTGCACGAGCGCGTGCGTGGGGTCGAGCACGCGTATGCGCTCCACCCACTGCCGCGCGAGGTTCGCATCCGGGACGTCACGCGTGAGCCACCGGACGATCGCCTCGTGGTACGCGAGGGCGCGCCTGTGATCGCGCTCGGCGGCCGCGAGCGATCGCGTCAGTTGGAGGAGGTCGTTCCACCGCTCCTCCGATCGGACGAGGGGCTCGAGGTGATCGAGGATCTCGTCATTCGTCGGATCGGCGCGCCACGCCTCGAGCAGCGCGTCGACGGCCTGCGCGCGATCGTCGAGACCGTCGCGCAGCGTGATGGCGATCTCGACGAGCAGGCGGGCGCGGGCGCTCGGCTCCGCCGTCTGGTCGAGCCGTGCGAGCAGCGCCTCGGCACGCGCGACGGCGTCGGCATCGCCGGGGACGTCCACGAGCGAGTCCGCCGGCCGGCGCTTCCGGACGACGAGCCGAATCGAGCCCTCCGAAACCCGGTCGTCGTCGATCGCCATGCGAGCCGCGATCCTACTTCGCGCCCGACGGCTTCGCCACCACGGGACGGGGGCGCCGCCGTCGGACGGGAGGGCGACCGTGAGCCCCCTACTCTTCCGCGTGAGCGGTGGCCTCGTCGCGGTACGGCGTCAGGCCGGACGGAGGCGGACCGGCCGGCGTGGGGTCCTTGCGCGGGAAGATGCGTCGGAGCAGCCGGCCGATGTCGTCGAAGTACGAGTACGCGACGGGCGTGGCGAGCAGCGTCAGGAGCAGCGAGAGCGTCTGGCCTCCGACGACGACGCCTGCCGTGGCGCGGTTGAACGCCGCGCCCACGCCTTCCGACGTGACGAGCGGGAGCATGCCGGCGACGAACGCGATCGTCGTCATGAGGATCGGGCGGAGGCGGTCTCGGTTCGCTTGGAGGATGGCTTCCTCGCGCGGGAGCCCCGCCGCCCTGAGCTGGTTCGTGTGATCGATCTGGAGGATCGCGTTCTTCTTCACGACACCGAACAGGACGAGGATTCCGAGCACCGAGTAGAGGTCGATCGCCTGCCGGAAGATGATGATCGAGAGGAACGCGAACGGCAGCGTCAGCGGCAGCGAGAGGAGGATCGTGACCGGGTGCAGCCACGACTCGAACTGCGCGGCGAGCACCAGGTACATGACGATGAACGCGAGGAACACCGCGAGGATGAAGCTCTTGAACACGCGCTGCATCTCGCGCGTCTGACCGGTCGGCTCCGCCGTGTACTCGCCGGGCAGGTTCTCCTCGCGAATGATCTGCGCGACGGCGTCGGCGATCTTGCCCTCGCTCACGCCGGGGGCGACGTTCGAGAGGATCGTCACGACGCGCTGCCGGTTCAGGTGGTTGATCTGCGCCGGGCCCGTGCCGTGCTTCAGCTCGACGACGCTGCGCAGCGGCACCTGCCCGAGACGCATCGAGGGCACCGTGAGCATCTCGAGGCCGACCGCGTCGGCGCGGTACGCCTTCTCGGCGCGCACCCGCACGTCGTACTGCTCGCCCTTCTCCGCGTAGGCGGAGACCTTGTCGCCGTCGACGAGGAGACGCAGCGCCGCCGCCGTGTCCATGACGGAGACGCCGAGGTCCGCCGCGCGCGGGCGATCGATGTAGACGCCGATCTCAGGCTTGCCGGTGATGAGCGACGAGTCGACGTCGACTGCGCCCGGCACCTTCCGGAGCTTCTCCGTCACCCGGGCCGTCACCTCCTCGAGCTTCCGGAGGTCCGGCCCGCGGATCGTGTACTGGATCTTCGCCGTCGAGAATCCGCCGCCGAAGGCCGAGACCTCCTGCACGTTGATGCGCAGGGACTTGTCCTGCTTGGACGTGATCTCGCGGCGCGTCTTGTCCATCAGCTCGTTCTGCGTCAGGACGCGCTTCTCGGGATCGACGAGACGGACGTAGATGCGCCCGACGTTCTGCGTCTTCGCGTTGTCGTCGCCGATCGTGAGCAGGGTCCGCTGCACCTCGGGCCACTCCCTCAGCTCGCGGGCCATCCGCTCGGTGATGAGCGCCGTCTGCGCGAGGCTCGTGCCCTCCGGCGCGCGGACGACGACCTCGAAGTGCGCCTCGTCGTTGACGGGGAGGAAGCCCTTGTTCGCCGCGCCGACGAGCGGCATGCACGAGCCCAGCGTCAGGCAGGCCGCGACGAGGACGATCCAGCGCCGCTTCATCGTGAAGCGGAGCATCGCCATGTAGACGCGCTCGATCGGCCGATAGAAGACGTCCGTGATCCGTTCGCCGAGCGGCTTCTTGGCGCCGGGGATCTTCGGGCGGAGCCAACGCGACGACATCATCGGCGTCAGCGTGAAGCTGACGAACAGCGAGATGGCGATCGCGAAGACCATCGTGAGCCCGAAGCTCTTCAGGAAGCGGCCGGGAATGCCGCCGAGGAAGACGACGGGGAGGAAGACCGCGATCAGCGAGAGGGTCGTCGCGAGGACCGCGAGGCCGATCTCCTTCGTGGCCGCGATCGCCGCCTGCTTCGGCGGGTGGCCCTTCTCGTCGACGAACCGGAAGATGTTCTCGAGGACGACGATCGCGTCGTCGATGACGATACCGACGGCGAGCGCGAGGGCGAGCAGCGTGATCGTGTTGAGCGTGAAGCCCGCTCCCCACATCGCGGCGAACGTGCCGACGATGCTCACCGGGATCGCGACCGCGGCGATGATCGTGCTGCGGAAGTTGCCGAGGAAGAAGAAGACGACGGCGGCCGCGAGGATCGCGCCGAGCACGAGGTGCTCTTTCACGCCGGCGACGCTCGTGCGGATGACGCCGGAGTCGTCGCGGACGATCTCCACGCTCGCTCCCTCGGGGAGCGTCCGCTTGAGGTCCTCGAGCCTCGCCTTCACCGCGTCGACGACCTGGACGGTGTTGGAGCCGGACTGCTTGCGGATCGCGAGGACGATCGCCGGATCGCCGTCGAGGATCGCCGCGGTCTCCGGCTCCTCGGCGCCGTCCTCGACGCGTCCCACGTCGCGCACGCGGATCGCGTGCCCCGCCTCGTGCCGCACGACGAGATCGCCGATCTCGTCGGGGCGCTCCACGCGGCCGTGGATGCGGAGCGTGAGCTGCTCGGGCCCGGTGTCCACGCGACCGCCCGGCATCGTCACGTTCTGCGACGCGATCGCGCGCTGGACGTCGAGCGCGGTCACGTTGACCGCGCGCATGCGGACGGGATCGAGCCAGACGTTCACCTGGCGCTTCTGGCCGCCGATGACGGCGACCTGTCCGACGCCGCTGACCGACTCGAAGTACCGGCGGACGCGCTTGTCGGCGAGCTCGGTGATGTCCTGAACGGGTCGCCCCGGCCACTTCAGCGCGAAGTAGAGGATGGGCGCCGCGTCGGGGTCGAGCTTCTGCACGACGGGCAGATCGATCCCCTTCGGGAGGTCGGGGATGATGAGCTGCAGGCGGTCGCGGACCTCCTGCGTCGCGACGTCGGTGTCCTTCTCGAGCGCGAAGCGGATGACGACCTGGGACACGCCCTCGGTCGTGATCGACGTCATCTCCTCGATGCCGTTGATCGTGTTGACCGCCTCCTCGACCTTCTCGGTGATCTCGGTCTCGACGTCCTCCGGCGCCGCGCCCGGGAGCCGGGTGATGACGACGACGACCGGGAGGTCGATGTTCGGGAACCGGTCCAGGCCGAGCTTCGTGTAGCCGAAGAGGCCGATGACCGAGATGAGGAGGACGAGGACCGTCGCGAAGATCGGACGCCTGACGCAGACCTCGGCGAGCCACTGCATGGAGGCCCCCTACTGCACCAGCGCGCCGTCGCGCACGTCGGGCCCCGGAGAGACGACGACCTGCTCTCCGACCTTGAGACCGACGACGACGGCGGTGTGACCGTCGCGCTCGCCGCCCGGCTGGACGATGCGCTCCTGCACGCGTTTGTCGACGACGACGAAGGCGCGGGAGACGCCGTCCTTCGTGACGATGGCGGCCGAGGGGACCGAAGGCTGCGGCTTCTCGGCCATCTCGAGCTTCGCGATCGCGAACATCCCGGGTTTGAGCTTCGCGTCCGGGTTCGGGCAGAACGCCTCGATGACGAGGTCGCGCGTCGTCGGCCGCACGTTGGGGCTGATGAACTTCACGGTGCCGGTGAACTTCTCGTCGCCGTAAGCGGAGACGGTGAAGGTGACCGTCTGATCCGGCTTGATGCCGCCGATGTTGGCCTCCGGCACGGTGAGCTCGAGGCGGAGCGGGTCGGGCGTGTACAGCGACACGACACGCGTGCTCGGCATGACGTACTGGCCGACGTTCACGTAACGTTCGCCGATGACGCCTGCGAAGGGCGCACGGATGATCGAGTCGCCCACGATCTTCTGCGCGCTCTTCTGCTGCGCCAGGGCGGCCGCGACGGACCACTGGGTGGTCTGGCACTGCGACGTCACGCGGTCGTACTCCGCCTGGGAGATCGCGCCGCTCTCCTTCAGCGCCTTGACGCGCTCGCACTCGCGCTGCGCCTGCTCGAACTGCGCCTGTGCGAGCTGGGACTGCGCCTGCGCCGCGCTCGCCGAGATGGCCGCACCGCGCGCGTCGAGGATCACGAGCGTATCGCCCTGCTTCACGCGCTGTCCGCGCTCGACGAAGGTCGCCGTGACCTTCCCGGCGGCGTCGGCGGCGACCTCGGACTCCTGGCTGGCCCGGAGCGTCCCGGTCAGAACGAGGTGCTCGGGCATCGGGCGCTCGGTGACGGGCGCCGTCTGCACCTTGATGGCTGCTTCGGTCTTGGCCGAGGTGAGCTGCGCCTCGTTGCCGGCGGGCTTCTTGCAGCCCGTGTGGACGAGCGCTTGGGAAAGGACGAAAACGAGGCCGACAGACCCGAGGAAGCGGCGCTGGCCGGACGCCCCCCGGAGGCCGAGGAGGGAATGCATTGGGGATCCCACGACTATTCGAGGGGTTGCGGCCGGTCAACCCCGGCCGTCCCCATGAGATGCCACACCCCAGCCTCTCGTTTCCGCGGCGGGCCGATTTCCGGGCGGAACGTAGAAATGCGCCCCCCGAGAGGCTGGGGAGCCGACGGCCTCACTCTTCCATGAACCTTTGGATGCGCGTGGCGAGCGTCGCGTCGCAGGTGTAAGCGAGGTGCCCGCACGGCGAATCGAGCGCCACGAGCGTCGCTCGCGGCCCGTCTCCGCCTTCCGCGGAGTGACGGTTCATCGCCTCCGCGAAGACCTTCGCCGGCTCCGGGTTCACCATCAAGTCACGCTCGGAGACGATCACGAGCGCCTTCGCCTTCACGCGCTTCGCGGCTGCCGACAGATCGCCGCCGTCGTGACGGGCGACGTCGTGCTCGAGCATCGCCTCGAGCTGACGGTGCCAGTCGTTCCAGTCGAACGTCGTGTCGTTCGCCTTCGTCGCGACCCATGCAGGGAATGCGGCGCGACTCGTCTCGGTGTTGCGATGCGACGGGGTCGTCAGCATCAACCAGTGGAGCTCCTGGAGCGCCGGGATGGGCGGCCGACCTTCGTACTGCCCTTTCGCCCACGCGCTGGAGCCCTGGAGCAAATGCAGCTCCGTGTTCCAGAGGAGAAGGTCCTGCGCGGTGAGCTGAGGCGTGCCGACGATGGAGACGAAGCGCTCGACCTCGTCGGGATGGCTCACGGCCCACTCGAACGCCTGCATCCCGCCCATCGAGATGCCCATCACGGTGTGCACCTTCCGAGCGCCGATCACCTCGCGGACGAGACGGCGCTGCGTCTCGACCATGTCGTGGATCGTGAATCGAGGGAACCCTAGGCGCGGCTGCGTGCGACTCGACGACGGACCGGAAGACACGCCGTTGCCGAGCGCGTCCACGAGCACGACGAAGAAGCGCTTCGTGTCGACGAGCTTGCCGGGCACCCCCTCGACCATGTCCTTCGTCGTGCCCGTGAACCAGGTCGGGAACAGCACGACGTTCGATCGCTTCGCGTCGAGCTTCCCGAAGGTACGGTAGCCGATGCGGCACTCCTCGATCTTCTCGCCGCTGTCGAGCGTGCACGTGCCGAGCTCGGCGACGCGCTGGTCTCCCTCGCCGGCGCCGGTCACCACCGTGGGTACGGAAGGCGCGGCCCGCGACGACGGCGCCGGCGCGGGCGAGCACGCGAAGAGCACGAAAGCCGTCGACGATGATGCAGCGAGCATCGTTCGCGCCCTGTCGAGCATGGCTCGCAGAGTAGGCCAACGACATCGGTCGCGCGAGTGCGCCCTCGACCACTCGATACCACCACGCCCCATCGCGCATCGGGACGACGGGGGCGTGTCGCCGTTCGAGTGTTAGAATGAGCGAGCGGGCGCGGAGGAGGCACAGTGGGCAAAGGGGTCTCCGAGAAGTTCGACGAGAACGAAGCGGACACGGCGCGGCGCGCATACTCACGAGAGATCGTCGAGCGCGCGAAGCGCACGGCGAGGATGGAGAAGGTCGATCTGGAGAGGATGCTCCGGACCGAGAGCGGCACGCGGCCCGCGATCGGTCGCGAGCTCATCGCGCAGCACGAGCGCGAGTCGAACGTCGTGAGCACGAGCGCGGGCGAGGGATCGCTCTGGGAGCCCGCTGCGCTCGAGCGTCACGTGCGCGCGCAGATGCAGAACGCGCTCGAGCCGTCGTCCAGCGTTCCGACGCCCCTCATCCCCGCCCCGGCGGCCGTCCCGGACATCGACCCGCACAGCCGTCCCACGATCGAAGCGTTCCGGCCGATACCGCTCGATCCCGAGCTCGTCGCGCCCTCCTCGCAGGAGGCCGCCGCGGAGAGCGCGCTCGCCGAGCCTGCTCCCGCGCCCGTGCCCGCTCCGGTGGAACGCCGCGGGTACGTCTCGATCCCGCGCTGGCTGCTCACCGTCGGGATTCTCCTCGTCGTGATGCTCGTCGTCGCCGCGGGCGCCGTGGGCTTCGTGCTCGGTCGGGGCTCTGTCGGAGCGGGGTAGCGCCGACCATACGACATCGCGGTAGATGGATAATCTCGCCCATCGGTGGGAGACGCTCGATCGATGGTCGAAGCTCCGGGCGGTCCGCGCCGGAGTGACGAGCGTACGCGCGAGGCCTCGAGATCTCGGCCGTTGACGGCCTGACGAGCGCACCGCGAGCCTCTACGCCCCTCGGTCTCGTCCGGCGCGGGACGTGCAAAGAGCGCGGGAACGAAGAGGCCCCGCTTATGCGACTTGCCTACGCTCTGTTCGTCACGACCATCGCGGCTTCCATCGCCGTCGGCGCCGGCTGCAGCGCACCGGCCTTCGAGGAGCCGGCCCCTCTGGAGTCCGAGTCGAAGTCGAAGAAGAAAAAGAAGTCTTCGAAGAAGACGTCGGACGACGACGAGGAGGAAGCCGAAGAGAGCTCGACCAAGTCGAAGCGAGAGAGGCCCCGGCCGACGGGTTCCTCGTCCAGCTCCTCGAGCAGCTCCTCGAGCGGCGGTGCCGGCCCGGACCCGGTCGACCCCGGACCCACTCCCCCTCCGGCGGGAGGCGAGTGCTCGTCGACGACGAGCGCGGACGCCTGCTTCACCTGCTGCGAACAAGCCCACCCGCAGGGCATCGCGTTCCTCCAGCAGGCCTTTGGCGACTGCGCGTGCGGGACCGGGCCCGGGAATTGCGCAGCCGCATGCGGCGACAACTGGTGCCTCGGAGGCGCGCCCTCGGCCGCGTGCGCTCAGTGCCTCGACGCCGCGACGGCGTGCATGGACCAAGCAGACGCCGCCTGCGAGCTGAACGCGGCATGTGCCGCGATGTTCGCATGCGACAGCGCGAGCCAGTGCGCGGCGAAGCCCTGAGCTTCGTCAGGAGCGGTCCCGTCGCCGGCGCGCCGTGACCGCCGCCGCGGCCGCCGCGACGGCGAAGGCGACGACGCGCGACGCGACGACGAACAGAAGAGACCGGTCCCTTGGAGGACGCCCTCGTCCGGAGCCACGCCGGGAAGCGAGCCCGCGTCCGGGGAGCTCGCTCCCCCGCCCGAGCTCGACGGACCGCGCGGGGCCGACGGGGAAGGCCCGCCGGGGTCTCGCGGGCTTCCGGCATCCGGAGCCGGAACCTCCTCGACGGGATCGAGGTAGCTCGGCACGCCGTCGCCGTCCAAGTCGTCACGGCCCTCGAAGCCGTCGATCACGCCGTCACCGTCCGCGTCCGGATCGACCCAATTCGCGTGTCCGTCGCCGTCGGAGTCGAACACGGTCGTGCAGCGAGCGAGTCGAGCACGGACCACGAGCTCCCGCGCTCGGCGGGCTCGAAGCGATTGAGCGCGAAACCGCTCGGCGACTGCGCCCTCGCATCCCGCGCGCCGGCGAAGAGGGCGCACGGCGCAGCGGCGCACGCGGGCGCGAGCGCGCGACGGAATCGGCATCCGCGATCCACGCGCGAGCGCGCCTGGACGGACGACGACAAGCCAAGGTCCACGCTCCTCGAAGGGTACGGAAGAACGCCGCCCAGCCGAAGAACGCGACCGGATGGTTGCACCCCGCAGCCATGCGTGTGCCGTGGCTTCGAGGCCGCCTCAGCCGGTGCAGAGGACGTCCAGGAAGCGCTCGCCGTACTGCTCGACGCGCGCGGGGCCCATGCCGTGCACTTCGAGCAGCTCCGCGCGCGTACGTGGTCTCTTGAGGACCATGTCGACGAGCGTGCGGTCGTGCGCCACGACGTACGCCGGCATCGAGGCCTGCTTCGCGATCTCGGCGCGACGCGCGCGGAGCCGCTCGAAGAGCGCTTGGTCGGCGGCGTCGAGAAGCGACGGCTCCGGACGCTCGGCCCGCGCGCGCCGCTTGCTCGACGGGCCGCGCGGCTCGGCCGGCAGGATGATCCGAGCCGGCGCCTCGCCCTTCATCACCGCTGCACCCGCACGCGTCAGGAACGGGACCGGGTGCTCCGTCGGCGTCAGATCGATCCAGCCTGCCGCGAGCAGCGCGCGCAAGAGCGCGAGGATCCACTCGTGCGACTTGTCCTGGAAGAGCCCGAAGGTCGAGAGCTTCGTGAACCCGAAGCGCTCGGTCTTCGCGGAGACGGTCCCCTTCAGCATCTCGGCGATCGCCTGGAGGCCGGCGCGCCGCTGCGCGCGGGCGACCGCGGAGAGAGCCTTCTTCACCGCGATCGTCGTCTCCTCCGTCACGGACTCGTCCACGGCTTCGCCGTCGAGCTCGAGGCAGACGTCGCAGTGACCGCATCCGCCGAGGGTCTCGTGCTCGTCGCCGAAGTAGCGCAGCACGAAGTCGTGCCGGCAGGTCCTCGCGTCGAGGTAGCGCAAGAGGTCGCGGAAGAGCCCCCACGCGCGCGCCACCAGCGCGGGCTCGACGGCGCTGCCGTCGGCGTTCGTCGTCACGAGCCGTCGCCGGAGGCCGATGTCCTGACCGGAGCAGAGGAGCAAGCCCATCGCCTCCCCGCCGTCGCGCCCCGCGCGGCCGACTTCCTGGTAGTACGCCTCGATCGACGACGGCGGCTGCACGTGCACGACGGCGCGGATGTCGGGTCGATCGATGCCCATCCCGAACGCGTTCGTGGCCACGACGACGTCGACCTCGCGCGCCGCGAAGCGATCGGACACGCGCGTGCGCTCTTCGGCGCTCATGCCCGCGTGATATGCGGCCACGTTCCAGCCGTCTCGGGCGAGCTCTTCGGCCCACTGCTCGGTCGACCTCCGCGTGGCCGCATAGACGATCGCGCCGCCCTTCGGCGCTCGCGGGTCGCCGAGCGCCCGCGCGAGGGCGGCGCCCAGCGCCGCCCGTGCCTCGCGCGGCCCGTCGACGTAGCGCGCCTCGAGGTGGAGGTTCGGACGCGCGAACCCGCGCAGCACCTCGTGACAACCGGGCGGATCGGAGAGACCGAGACGTTCGCGGATTTCGCGGCGCACCGCCGGCGTGGCGGTCGCGGTGCACGCGAGGGTGCGCGGCGGACGGAGCCGCTCGAGGACCGTGCCGATCTGCAGGTACTCCGGCCGGAAGTCGTGCCCCCACTGCGAGATGCAGTGCGCCTCGTCGACGGCGACGAGCGCGATCTTGCACCGGGCGAGGCGCTCGACGAACGCGCTCGACGCGAGCCGCTCCGGCGCCACGTAGACGAGCTCGTACTCGCCGCGCATCATGGCGGCCTCGCGCGCCCGGCGCTCGGCGAGATCGAGCGTCGACGCCAGGAACGACGCGCGGATCCCACGCGCGACCAGCGACCGGACCTGATCCTCCATCAACGCGACGAGCGGCGAGATGACGAGCGTGAGGCCGTCGAGCATCGCGGCCGGAAGCTGGTACGTCAGCGACTTGCCGCCTCCCGTCGGCGCGACGACGAGCACGCGCCCGGGCTCTCCGAGGAGCGCCTCGATCGCCTCGCGCTGCCACGGACGGAACTCCGAGAGGCCGAAGCGTTCACGCAGCACGGACTCCATGCGGGTCGCCATGGTCGGCGTCGTGGATACCACGGAACGGACCTTGCGGAGGTCGGACGCATCGAAGAGCGGGAGAGTCATCGAGCGCCACGTCGGCTTTGGCGGCGGATCGGTTGTGCACGATCGCCCTACTCCCGATCGCGTCCGTCGCGTTTCGGCCCGCGCCGCGCGCCCGCGTGGTATGCGGGTGGCATGCGCGCGGTTCGATGCCATGCTCTCGAGGGTCCGTCCGGCGTCCGCGTGGACGACATCCCCGAGCCGGAGCCCGGCCCCGGCGAGGTCCTCGTCGAGGTGAAGGCGGCGGGGCTCAACTTCCCCGACGTCCTGCTCTCCCACGGCAAGTACCAGTTCAAGCCGCCGCCGCCGTTCGTCCTCGGCGGCGAGGCGGCGGGCGTCGTGCGCGCGGTCGGCCCGGGCGTGTCGTCGCTCGCCGTCGGCGACCGCGTCGCGACCTGGATGATCCACGGAGCGTTCGCGGAGAAGATCGTCGCGAGCGAGCTCGCCACCGTGAAGCTCCCGGAGAACGTGAGCTTCGAGGTCGGCGCGGCGACCTTCCTCACGTACGCCACGACGTACCACGCGCTGGTCGATCGAGCCGCCCTGCGAGAAGGAGAGACGCTCCTCGTGCTCGGCGCCGCGGGCGGCGTGGGCACGTCGGCCGTCGAGCTCGGGGCTCTGCTCGGCGCACGCGTCATCGCGGCGGCGTCGACGGACGAGAAGACCGCCTTCTGCCGCGAGCACGGCGCCGCGGACGTCATCTGCTACGGCCGCGAGGATCTGAAGGAGCGAGCGAAGGCGCTGACGAACGGAGCCGGCGTGGACGTCGTCTACGATCCCGTGGGCGGCGCCTTCTCCGAGGCCGCTTTGCGCGCCATCGCCTGGGAGGGCCGCTTCCTCGTCGTCGGCTTCGCCTCCGGCGAGATCCCGAAGATCCCGCTGAACCTCGCGCTCCTGAAGGGCTGCCAGATCGTCGGCGTGTTCTGGGGCTCCTTCGCGATGCGCCATCCGGAGCGCAACCGCGCGAACGCGGCCAAGATCCTCGAGTGGGTGTCGCAAGGCAAGCTGCGCCCGCACGTCGACGCGGTCCTCCCCTTCGATCGAGCGGGTGAGGCCCTCGTCCGCATGGAGAAGCGCGCCATCAAGGGGAAGCTGGTCCTCGTTCCATGACCACGCACGGGTGACGGCGGCTCGCGCTCGCGTCCGGGGACGGAGCTGGAGTCGCGCCGCCGCCTCGGCGAGACTGGGGACGCATGCATCGGGCTGCGGCGATCGTCGGGTGCGCCGTCGCGCTGGCGGCGTCGAGCATCGCGTGGGCGCAGCCGCGCGCCGAGCCAGGGCCCACGGCCCCGGCCGGCGTCCCCGTCGAGCCGCCGAAGCTCTTGTCCGATCCGGACGTGCCCTACCCCGAAGGCGCGAGCGGCGATGCGACGGTCATGCTCACGCTCGTCGTCGGCGCCGACGGCGCCGTTACGTCCGCGACGGCCGAGGACGCGCCCGAGCCGTTCAGGAGCGCGGCGACGACCGCGGCGCTCGCGTGGCGTTTCGAGCCCGCCACGCGCAACGGCAAGCCGATCGCCGCGAAGATCCGGATGGTGGTCACGTTCCGGCCGCCCATCGAGGTCACGGAGCCGGAAGAGGAGCCGGCTCCGGACGACGAGAACGAGTCGCCCGCGCAGCCCGACGGCGCCGCGGATGCCCCGCGATCGAAGCCGCCGCCGCGCGAGCGCCCGGAGGAGGTGCGCGTCCGCGGCACGCGCGAGCCGTCGCGCACCGTCACGCTCTCGCGCAACGAGGTGCGCCAGATCCCGGGCGCGTTCGGCGATCCCTTCCGCGCCGTCGAGATCATGCCGGGCGTGACGCCCATCGTCTCCGGCCTGCCGTTCTTCTTCGTCCGCGGGGCGCCTCCCGGCAACGTCGGTTACTACCTCGACGGCATCCGCATCCCGCTGCTCTTCCACGTCGGCGCCGGGCCGTCCGTCATCCATCCGGCGCTCGTACAGCGCGTGGACCTGTACCCCGGCGGATACCCCGCGCGCTTCGGTCGGTTCAGCGGCGGCATCGTCTCGGGCGAGACCGCGCCGCCGCTCGATCGCCCGCACGCGGAGTACAACGTCCGGCTCTTCGATGCGGGCGCGATGATCGAGACGCCGTTCGGACCGAAGAACCGCGGGGCCATCCTGCTCGGAGGGCGCTACTCGTACACGGCGTTCCTCTTGACTCAGCTCGCGTCGGACACGCTGCTCGACTACTGGGACTACCAGCTCCGCGCCTCCTACGCGCTCGGACCGGACGACACGATCGGCGTCTTCGCGTTCGGCTCGTACGACTACCTCGGCCAGCAGACGCCGACGGAGCGGATCACGCTCTTCGGCACCGAGTTCCATCGCGTCGACTTCCGCTGGGACAAGAAGCTCGGCGACAAGGGCGCGGTGCGCATCGGCGTCACGCCCGGCTTCGATCGCTCGCGCGCGCAGGAGGATCGCTACGTCCGCGATCGCGTCCTCGGCGTGCGCTCCGAGTGGACGTACGAGGTCTCTCCGCGCGTGCTGTTCCGCGCGGGCACCGACCTGCAGATGGACTCGTACGACGTCCAGGTCGTCGAGGGGACGCTCTCCCCGTCGATCGCTCGCGTCGCGAACTACTTCCCGTCGCGCACGGATCTCGCCTTCGGCGCGCGCGCGGACACGGTCATCGGCGTGACCGACCGCCTCCAGGTGACGCCCGGCGCGCGCATCGATCTCTTCTCGTCTCGAGGCGCGACCGCGATGGGCGTCGATCCGCGTCTCGCGATGCGCACCGAGGTGAGCTCGCGCTTGCGCGTGCTCTCCGCGCTCGGGATCGCGCACCAGCCGCCGTCGTTCGTCGTCCCGGTGCCGGGCTTCCAGCCGGGCGGCCTGCGCGGCGGGCTGCAGAAGGCGTATCAGGAGAGCCTGGGGCTCGAGGCCGATCTCTTCGAAGGAACGACGGGCTCGATCACGGTGTTCCACAACGCGTTCGCCGACATGAGCGACCCGCTCGGCGCACGCGAGCCCGTCTCGAGCGGCTGTCCGCCGGGCACCTTTCCGACGGACACGCTCGCGGGCGACCGCGGCGCCATGCCTTCGGGCTCCTTCGCCCCGCTCTGCGGCCAGCCGCGCTTCCCGCCGGGGACGATCGGCCCCGACCGGAGCGGCGGCGGCGGGCAGGCAGCGGACAGCCGAGGCACGCAGCAAGCCGCGAACGCGTTCGAGGTGCGGACGCGCGGCGAGGCGTACGGCCTCGAGCTGTTCGTGAAGCGACGGCTCACGAGCCGCATCGGCGGCTTCTTCGCGTACACGCTCTCGCGTTCGGTGCGGACGTACGACGGCCGCGAGTACATCGCGTCGTTCGATCGGACGCACGTGCTCAACACCGCGCTCGCCTTCGACCTCGGCAAGAACTGGCGCGCGGGCACGCGCTTGATGTTCTACACCGGCCTCCCGAAGCTGCCGGATCCGAGCGATCCGTCCGATCGCCTCCCGTCGTTCTTCCGCGCCGACCTGCGGCTCGAGAAGCGATGGCAGCTGAAGAACACGTGGTGGATCTCGTTCGTCGCCGAGTGGATGAACGCGACGCTCTCGAAGGAGGCCATCGCGACGCAGTGCACGCTCGCGGGTTGCCAGGCGCAGCTCATCGGACCGGTTACAATCCCGAGCGTCGGTGTCGAGGGAGGATTCTAGATGCGCGCTCTCTTCGTCCTGGCAGGTGTCACCGTCCTCTGCGTGACGGCATCGGCGGGCTGTCAGGTCGACGCGACGCCGCCTCCCCCGCCTCCGCCATGCGATCAGAAGTGCCAAGACGCGGTCGCCATCCAGGCGATCCGCGAGACGGCGAAGCTCGCCTTCAACATCTCGCTGCAGGGCAAGCCGGTCGGGACCCACGACGTGACGACCCCCTGCCCCTTCGGAGGCGCGGTCCGGATCGTGGGGACGGCCACCTCGAACGCGATGCAAGGCGCGACCGAGGTGGAGCTCACGTACGTGATGGACGGGTGCAGCTACCTCTTCAAGGACGACGATCCCGAGGACAACTACCGCACCAAGCTCACCGGCGTGCTCACGCAGGTCGGCGTCATCGCCGTGCAGCCCACGGCGACGACGGCCCTCATCATGAAGAGCGACTCGATCACGTTCGAGGGCACCGTCTACGACCCGCCCATCGACTACGTCGCGACGTGCCCCGTGGAGCTCGCGCAGAACGGCAACAAGCTCACGGGCACGATCTGCGGCCGCGAGGCCACGACGGACCTCTGATACGGTGCATTCTGGATGAGGGAGCTCGTACCGACCTTCGACGTCCCTGCGTCGAGCGCGGGGCCGTCGCTCGCGGTCATGCTCGTCGCCGTCGCACTGACGTCCGCGTGCGCGCCCGCGATGCGTCGAATGTCGCCGGCGGCCCCCGAGGGTCCGCAGGCCGCGACCGAGGCCCCGCCCTCGACGGCCACGACGGAGGAGCCGACGGACGAACCCGATCCGACGCCTTCTCCGCCGCACCTCACGGCGACGCCCGGGCCGCCCTTCGCGGAGCTGCCCGGCTGGACGGCGGACGATCACGCGGCGGCGCTCGAAGCGTTCCGGCGGTCCTGCACGGTCGTGACGTCGCGCACGGACACGTCGGGTTTGACCCAGGCGGGCGACTGGCGCGAAGCGTGCGCCGCAGCACCGACCGACGCGACACGCGACGCGGCGCGCGAGTTCTTCGAGGAGCATTTCGTACCGGTCGTCGTCGACGACGGAACCGGCCTGCACACGGGCTACTACGAGCCGGAGATCGCGGCGTCCCGGAAGCGGTCCGCCAAGTTTCGTCACCCGATCTACAAGAGGCCGCCGGACCTCGTCATCGTCACGAACGACGGAAAAGGCTCGGTGCGGTACTGCGCGCGGTGGGACGGAGAGAACTGCGTCCCGTATTTCTCGCGCGCCGAGATCGAGGACGGAGCTCTCGCGAAGCGCCGGCTCGAGATCGCGTATGCCGCCGATCCGTACGAGCTCTACTTCATGCAGATGCAGGGCTCCGGCCGCCTTCGCATGCCGGACGGGTCGCTCGTGCGCGTCGGCTTCGACGGCACCAACGGCCGAAAATGGGTGAGCATCGCCCCGATCGTGAAGAAGGAGCTCAAAGGGCGTGACTGGCCGCTCGACACGGACGGCATCCTGGCGTGGCTCCGAGCGAACCCGAAGCGGGCGCGGACCATCCTCCGAGAGGACCCGTCGTTCGTCTTCTTCCGCGAGATTCGAGACCCGACCACCGGACCGCTCGGGGCGATCCGCGTCCCCCTGACGGGAGAGCGCTCGCTCGCCGCGGACCCGAAGTTCGTCCCGCTGGGCGCTCCGGTCTGGGTCGTCTCGCAGATCCCGCCCGCGGCGAAGGGTGCGTCGCCGACGCCGCTCGAGCGGCTGTTCGTCGCGCAGGACACCGGCGGCGCCATTCGCGGTCCGAATCGCTTCGACCTCTTCTTCGGCACCGGGAAGGAGGCGCGCGCGGTCGCGGGGAGGATGTTCCACCGAGGGCGAGCGGTCCTCCTCCTCCCCAAGCCCGCCGCGGCGCGGCTCTTCGAGTCGAAGGCGGAGACCCGCTGACCGAGCGTCGCCCGCTCCGTTCGATGCGAGCGTCGGGTCAGAAGCGCATCGTCGCGGCGTTGTCGGGGATCGAGAGGAAGAGCGATCGCCACTCCGGCCGGCCGAGCCGCTCGGCGCGGCGCTCGATCCTCGCTCGACCGTCGTCGGCGACGCGTCGGGCCTCGTCTTCGCGACCGAGAGCGCGAAGCACCTGGGCGAGGACGAGCGGAGGGAGCGACTCTCCCTGGAGCAGTCCTCCGTGCGACTCGAGGGTGGCCATGGCGCGCTCGGCGTCCGCGAGCGCGGCCTCGGCGCGTCCGGCGGCGAGCAGGGCGCGCGCCCGCGTCGCGAGCGCCCAGCCGAGGAGGCTCGGTGCGTTCGAGAGCAGGCGCACCGCGGCCTCGGCGTGCGCGAGCTCCTTCTCGTGCTCGCCGGCGGCGTGCTCGATCGCGGCGGCGTGCGCGTGCGCCCAGCCCTCGAGTCGATTGTTCTTCACCGCGCGGCACTCCTCGACCGCGGAGGCCAAGAGCGCGCGCGCCTCGTCACGGCTCCCGGGCCGATGCGCGAGGACGTAGCCGAGGTTCACCTTCGCATACGTGATCGCCTGCTGCGCCCCCGCGCGCACGCACTCGTCCATGTTCGCCCGGACGAGCGCCTCGGCCTTCTCGAAGTCGCCGATCTCCGCCCAGCACCATCCGATCGTCGTGCGCTCGAGCCTCACGTTGTGGAAATCGCCGGCGCGCTCGAACGCCTCGACCGCGGCTTCGAGGCGTGCGAGGAAGGTGGCGACGTCGCCGGCGTGCGCCGCCCGGAGGCCTTGGACGTGGAAGAGCTGCGCGCGGGCGAGATCGTCGAGCGTGTCCGGGGCGCGAGCGACCTCGGCGATGCGCGCGAGCATCGTGTCGCTCGCGGCGAAGCGACCGGCGAAGATCATCTGGAAGGTGCCGCGACAGAGGCACACGAGCTGCGCGGCCTCTGCCCCGCGCACGGGCTCGGCGCTCGCGGCGCGCTCGAACCATTCGTCGAGCGTCTCGTAGTCGCCGAGCCGTGCGCTGGAGACGACGGCCTCTGCGACGGCGCGGAACCACTCGCTCGTGCCTCGCTCGAAGAGCCGCGCGGCGCTCGTCGCCCGACGCTGCGCCTCGGAGTAGTGGCTCTGCCAGTAGCAAGCGACGGCCTGCAGGTAGTACGCGGCGGCGAGCTCCGTGCCGCCGGCGCCCGCGTCGATCGCGCGCTCGGCGTGCCGGCGAACCGCATCGAGGTCACGACCGTCGAGCGCCTGCTCCGCCGCGCGACGGAACCAGCGAACGGCGCGGAGCGGGAGGCCACCACGGACGAACTGCTCGGCGAGCAGGAGCGGGTCGGCCTTTCCGGTCGCCTCGAGCCACTCCGCGGCGAGGCGATGACCCAACATGCGATCCTGGTCGGTCAACATCGCGTACGCCGCGTCGCGCACGAGCGCGTGGCGGAACTTCAGCTCCTCGGTGCCTCCCGCTCCGCCGTAGGGGCCGATGATCTCCTTGGCGACCAGGTCGTCGAGCCACTCGCGGAGGCGGAAGGCTCCGCTGTCCTTGCCGACGAGCGCCTCGACGCCTTCGACGGTGAAGACCTCACCGAAGATGCTCGCCGCGCGGAGGACGCGTTTGACGTCGTCACCGAGCGCGTCGAGGCGGCTCTGCACGATGCCGAGCACCGTGTCCGGCAGCATCTGCGAGTCGCCGTCGGCGACCGTGCGGATCAGCTCCTCGAGGAAGAACGCATTGCCTCCCGAGCGATCGACGATGCGCTCGACGACTTCCTCCGCGGCGTTCTCGCCGAGCACCTCGCGAACGAGCTCGCGGCTCGCCTTGCGCGACAGCGCATCGAGCCGGAGCTCGACGAGCCCGCTCGACGCGAAGAGCTGCGGGAACGCGGACTTCACCTCCGGCCGCGCGAGCGCGAGGACGAAGAGCGGCGCGTCCGAGAGGCGTTGCAGCGCGGCGTCGACGAGCTTGACGCTGACGAGATCGCCCCAGTGCAGGTCCTCGAGCACGAGGAGGACGGGGCGCACGTTCGTCTCGGCACGCAGCCAGTCGACCCACGCCGTGGTGATGCCGGCGTTCATGAGCAACGGATCACGCCGCGCCGCCGTGAGCGCCGGCACCTCGGCGTCGGAGAACCCCGCGCCGATCATCTCGCCGAGGAACGCTGCGATCCGCGGCATGTCCGCGGCGGCGACCGTGCGAGCGACGCGCGCGCGCAGCTTCGTGCGCCGAACCTCGAGATCGTCGGTGTCCGTGATGCCGGCCGCGTTTCGGACGAGCGGCGCCGTCATCACGAACGGCGATCCGGCGGTGAGCGAGTCGGCGAGGCCGAAGAGCACCGTGACCTCCCCGCCCTGCTGGATGCTGCGCGTGAGCTCGCGGCGCAGGCGGCTCTTGCCCATGCCTGCTTCGCCGAGCACCAGCAGCGCGCGGGCCACGGGCTCGTCCACGCACTCGTCCCAGAGCGCGCGAGCGGTCGTGAGCTCGCGCCGGCGTCCGACGAGCGGCGTCGGCCGACCGAGCAGCGTGCGCTCGGCGTCGCTGTCCCGCGCCCGCTCGAGGATCTTCCCGCGCTCCCCGTCGCTGACGACGAAGTGGAGATCGACGAGCTCGGCGGTGAGCGTGTCGAGCCGGGCTTCGCCGGGCCGGGTCGCTTCGAGCGTGCGCACGGCGCGCTCGACGACCTCGCCCGAAGGCTCGGAGGCCTTCTCCATGCGCGTCGACGCCAGGGCGAGGCGCATCTTCGGGTCGAGGGCGCGCAGGGCGAGCGCGGCGGCCGCGGCGCGCCGGGCCTGGTCGGTGGGCGACGCCTCCGGCGGGAGCGAGATCACGAGCGAGCCGTCGGCCACGCGATGAAGCGTCGCGCCCGAGCGTCGCACGGCCTCCCGGAACGGCTCGAACCGGTGCTCGACGTCCGAGCTCCCGCGTCCGACGACGATCGAGCGCACGCGCTGCTCCCGCACGCCGAGCGGACGCGAGACATGCATGGCGTGCGCCGCGTGCGCAGCGCCGGACGCCTCGTCGTCGCCGACCTCGACGCTGCGGAGCTCCGCGAGGACGGCGTCGCCGTTGGCCAACCGCTGCGCCGGGTCCTTCACCAGCATGCGCTCGATCACGCGAGCGAGGGCCTCGGGGACGTCGGGACGCACGGTACGGACCGGGAGCGGCTCGTCGACGATGATCCGTGCGAGCACGGCGAGCACGTGTCCGCCCTCGAAGGGGTTGTGCGCGGTGAGGGCGTAATAGAGGACGCATCCGAGCGACCAGACGTCGCTCGGCGGACCGACGTCGGACGACGCGGACGCCTGCTCCGGCGACATGTAGCTCGGCGTCCCGACGAGCGTGCCCGCCATCGTGACGAACGACGACGTCACGACGGACTTCGTCGTCCCGAAGTCGATGAGCACCGCGTCGTCGACGGAGCCGTTGCGGAGGAAGATGTTCCCCGGCTTCACGTCGCGGTGGACGAGCCCGCGCCGATGGAGCTCTCCGAGCCCCGCGGCGATGCGCATCCCGAGCTTGATCGTCTCGCGGATCGTCAGGCACCGAGAGTGGTCGCTCGTCTGCTCGCCTTTGCGCGTATCGCGCGTCGGCGCGTCCGGCGGCGCCTCGTGAGCGGAACGGATCTTCGTCGCGAGATCCATTCCGTCGAGCCACTGCATCGCGAGCCAACGCTCGCCGCCACGCAGAACCCCGTGGGCGACGTACGGGACGATGCCCGGATGGCGAAGCTCGGAGAGCACCGCGACCTCGCGAGCGAACCGCTCGACGGAGGCGCCGTCGGTCGCGAGGTTGAGCTTGATGGCGACGAGCCCACCCGTGTGCAAATCGCGCGCGCGGAGCAATCGGGCCATTCCGCCGCGGGTGACTTCGCGCTCGATCTCGAATCGTCCGTCGATGTTCTCCGGCAGACCGATCATCGAGTGGAGGCAACACCATAGCATCCAGCCGCGACTGCGCGACGGGCGTCACTCGTCAGCTCGGCCTTCCGCCCCACGAAGCGTCGCTCGTGCGACCTCACGGGCACGGGCACAACGGAGACGACGGGGTCGGCATCGCAATTGGCGTTGCAGTGTGCGGCGTCGGCGGTCCCTCGCCGGCGTCCGCCAGGAGAAGAGCCCTCATGTCACGCCCCGTGATCTTCCTCGCCCTCGCCGCGAGCGTCGTTGCTTGCTCGACATCCTCTGCCTCGTCGCCCCCGTCGGACTCCGCCGCCCCCACCGTGAGCGTCACGACCGCGCCCGTGAAGTCGCGGCCGGTCCGCCAGTACCTGCCGCTCACGGGGCAGCTCAAGAGCGGTCGCGAGACGGATCTCGCGGCGAACGCCGCCGGTCGCGTGACGTCCACGCGCGTCGAGCGCGGCTCCCAGGTGAAGGCGGGCGACGTCATCGCGACGCTCGACGTCCGCGCCGCCGCGCTCACGGCGAGCGAGGCGAAGGCCCAGGCGGAGAACGCCGCGACGAACGCGGCGAGCGCCAAGCTCGAGTGCGAGCGCGTGCGCGCGCTGGTCGCATCCGGCGCGCTCGGCAAGGCCGAGCTCGACCGTGTCGAGGCCCAATGCAAGGCGAGCGAGCATGCCGTCTCCGCCGCCCAGGCACGCGCCACCCTCGCCGCGCAGAACGTCGGCGACGGCGTGATCCGCGCGCCGTTCGCGGGCGTCGTCGCCGAGCGCTACGTCGACGTCGGCGAGTACGTCCGGCACGACTCGAAGGTGGTCACGCTCGTCGATCTCGACGCGCTTCGTCTCGAGCTCACCGTGCCGGAGGCCCACATCGCAGCCGTCCGCCCGGGGGCGAAGGTGACGTTCACCGTCGCCGGCTATCCGGGCAAGACCTTCACGGGCACGCTCAAGTTCATCGGCGCGTCCGTCCGCAGCACGACCCGCGACGTCGTCGCGGAGGCGACCGTCGACGCCGCCGACGGCGCCGTCCTCCGTCCGGGCATGTTCGCGTCCGTGCGACTCGAGACGGGCGAGGAGCCCGTGCCCGTCGTGCCCAAGAACGCGATCACGAGCCACGAAGGTCGAACGACGGCCTTCGTCGTCGTGAACGGACGCGTCGAGCAGCGCGTGGTCCAGACGACCGAGACGCTCGGCGACGAGGTGGCCGTCGTCCGCGGCGTCGCCGAGGGAGAGCAGATCGTCGTCTCGCCTCCCGAGTCCCTCCGAAACGGGCAGTACGTGAGCGCGAGCGGGAGCTGATCGATGCAGTGGCTTTCGAAGTTGAGCATCAAGCGCCCGGTCTTCGCGACCGTGCTCATGCTGGCGCTCGTCGTCATCGGCGCGGTCAGCTATCGCGCGCTCGGGCTCGACTACTTCCCGAACGTCGACATCCCCGTCGTCGTCGTGACCACGCGCGTGCCCGGCGCCGCGGCGGAGGAGGTCGAGAGCGACGTCACCGACAAGATCGAAGGCGCGCTCAACACGATCAGCGGCATCGACGAGCTCCGCTCGACGTCGAGCGAAGGCGTCTCGCTCGTCGTGGCCATGTTCAACCTGGAGAAGCCCGTCGACGTCGCCGCTCAGGAGGTGCGCGACAAGGTCAACCAGGTGCTCCCCGAGCTACCGAAGGGCATCGACGCACCGGTCGTCACGAAGATCGACCCCGACGCCGCGCCCATCCTCTTCATCGCGCTCCGCTCGAAGCAACCGATCGCGGAGACGACGGAGCTCGCGGACAAAGTCGTCCGGCGACAGATCGAGACGATCGACGGCGTCGGCCAGGTCACGCTCGTCGGCGGGCGGAAGCGCCAGATCAACGTCCAGCTCGATCCCATCGCGCTCCAGGCCCACGGCGTGACGGCCGTGGAGGTGATGCGGACGCTCTCGCTCCAGAACGTCAACGTCCCCGGCGGCACCATCGAGACCGGGCCCAAGAACCTCACGCTCCGCGTCACCGGACGCGTCGAATCGGTCGACGAGATCGCGCGCCTCGTCATCCGCGATCACGCCGGTCACCCCGTCCGCATCGGCGACGTGGCCACCGTCGTGGACGGGCAGGAGGACGAAGAGAGCTTCGCGCAGTTCGACGACGATCCGACGGTCGTCCTCACGATCAAGAAGCAGTCCGGCAAGAACACCGTCGCCGTCGTCGACGCCGTGCTCGCACGCCTCGACGAGATCCGGCAGATGCTTCCGCCCGGCGTGTCCCTCGACGTCGTCTACGACAACTCCGGCGTCATCCGGACGTCGACGCACGCCGTCCTCGAGCACCTCGTCCTCGGCGCGTTCCTCGCGGTGGTCATCGTCCTGATGTTCCTCGGCGACCCGCGCAGCACCGTCATCGCGGCCTTCGCCATCCCGATCTCCATCATCGGCACGTTCGCCGTGATGTACGCGTTCGGCTTCACGCTGAACTTCTTGACGCTGCTCGCGCTCGCCCTCGCGGTCGGCCTCGTCATCGACGACGCGATCGTCGTCATCGAGAACATCCACCATCAGATCCAGAAGGGGCTCAAGCCCTTCCCGGCGGCGGTCGCCGGCACGCGGGAGATCGGCCTCGCCGTCCTCGCGACGACGCTGGCGCTGATGTCGGTCTTCATCCCGGTGTCCTTCATGCAGGGCATCATCGGCCGGTTCCTCCGGAGCTTCGGCCTGACGATGGCCGCCGCGATCGGCGTCTCGCTCATCGTGTCGTTCACGCTCACGCCGATGCTCGCGTCGCGCTGGCTGAAGCGGCACGACCCGAACGCACCGCCGGGTCTCCTCACGCGGTTCGTCGACGCGTTCTACACGCCGATCGAGCGCGGATACGTGGCGCTGCTCCGCTTCGCCATGAAGCACCGCTGGGTGGTGGTGCTCGCGTGCGTCGGCGCGCTCCTCTCCCTCGTCCCCGTCGGCAAGCGTCTCACCGGCAGCTTCATCCCGACGAACGACAAGGCGCAGTTCCAGGTCAGCATGCGCGCGCCGGAGGGCACGAGCGTGGCGGAGACGCGCTACATCGCCGAACGGCTCGCGCAGGACCTGAAGGCGCTGTCGGGCGTGACGCACACGCTCATCACGATCGGCGACGACGACCAGAAGACCCAGAACCTCGCGACCATCCGCGTCCTGCTCTCCGATCCGAAGGAGCGGAAGGCTTCCCAGGTCGAGATCATGGATCGTGCGCGCTCGGAGATCGTCTCGAAGCTGTCGAGCGACCTGCGCGTCTCGGTGTCCGAGGTCCCGGACTTCGGCGGCAACAGCGGCACGAACGCGAGGATCGTCTACGGCATCTCCGGGCCGGATCTCGGCGAGCTCGGACGCATCGCGACCGCGGTCACCGAAGAGCTCCGGAAGGTCCCGGGCGCGGTCGACGTCGACAACTCCCTCATCGTCGGCAAGCCCGAGGTGCGGGTGTCGGTCGATCGCGATCGCGCGGCCGACCTCGGCGTCCAGGTCGCCGACATCGCCAACACGCTGCAGCTCTTCGTCGGCGGGTTGAAGCTCTCGACGTACGCCGAGAACGGGCAGCAGTACGACATCCGCGGACGCGCCGAGAGCCGCTTCCGCGCCGACCCGAGCACGCTCGCCCTGCTCACGGTGCCGTCGAGCAAGTACGGCAGCATCCCGCTGTCGAGCGTCGTCTCGATGACCGAGGCCACCGGTCCCTCGAAGGTCGAGCGCCTCGCGCGCGGCCGTCAGATCACGGTCTTCGCAAACTCCGCCCCCGGCGTCGGCGACTCGAAGATCGAGGCCGAGCTCAAGGCGATCGTCGAGCGGATGAAGCTTCCGCCTGGCTACCGCATCGTCCCGCTCGGCCAGACGAAGGAGGCGGGGAAGATGGGCGCCGCGTTCGCGCTGGCGTTCGCGATGTCGTTCGTCTTCATGTACCTCGTGCTCGCGGCGCAGTTCGAGTCGTGGCTGAACCCGTTCATCATCCTCCTCGCGCTGCCGCTCACGGTGCCGTTCGGCCTCGTGTCGCTGCTCATCTTCCGGCAGTCGGTCAACATGTTCTCGCTGCTCGGCTTGCTCGTCCTCTTCGGCGTCGTGCAGAAGAACGCGGTCCTCCAGATCGATCACACGAACGAGCTCCGGCGCGCCGGCAAGGGCAGGCTCGAGGCCATCCTCGAGGCGAACAAGGACCGTCTCCGTCCGATCCTGATGACCACCCTCGCCTTCGTCGCCGGCATGCTGCCCCTCGTCTTCGCGAAGGGCATCGGCGCCGGATTCAACCAGGCGATGGCCGGCATCATCGTCGGCGGTCAGACGCTGTCGCTGCTCCTCACGCTGCTCGCGACGCCGGTCATGTACTCGCTCTTCGACGACCTCGCGACCTGGGTGAAGCGCCTGCTCCCGCGCGGCCGCACGCCGGCGGAGACCGGCGAGCACGAGATCGACGCCCCGCACCCGGTCGTCGAGCCGGCCGCGCACGCCGCCGAGTAGCCCCCACCTCTCCGAGCCCGAGCGTGTCGCAACGTCCGAGATGCGGCCTTGCGACGCTCGGGCCCGAAGGAGCATCGTAAGCGGCGATGGCCACCTCGGCGGCGCACCTGCCGCCTTCTTCCTCCGTCGATCGCGACCCTGCGCGTGAGCGCCTCCTCGTCGGCGGGGCGCTCCTGGTGCTCTACGTCGTCTGGGGATCGACGTACTACGCGATGCACGTCGCGATGAAGTTCCTGCCTCCGTTCTTGATGGCAGGCCCTCGCTTCGTGACGGCGGGCACCTTGTTGCTCGGCTTCCTCCGCCTGCGCGGCGCGCCGCTTCCGACACCGAAGCAGTGGCTCTCGGCGGGCGTCGTCGGCGTCCTGCTCCTCGTCTGCGGGAACGGGTTCGTCGCGCTCGGGCAGCAATCGGTCGACAGCGGCGTCGCCGCGACGGTGGTCGCGGCGATGCCTCTCTGGGCGGCGCTGCTCGGGGCGATCTGGGGCGATCGGCCGACCGCCCGCGAGATCCTCGGGCTGCTGCTCGGCTTCGCCGGCGTCGTCGTGCTGAACCGCGGCGGGACGCTCTCGTTCCGCGACGCGAGCGTCGTCTTCCTCCTCCTCGCGCCGATCACCTGGGCGTTCGGATCGCTGTTGAGCCGGCGGATCCCCGTGCCGCCCGGCGCCGCGGGCTCCGCCGCGCAGATGATCGTCGGCGGCCTCGTGATGATCGGCCTCGCCCTCCTGCGCGGCGAGCGCCCCGTCGGACCGCCCACGGCCGCGAGCATCTTCGCGCTCCTCTACCTCGTCTTCTTCGGCTCGCTCCTAGCGTTCACCGCGTACGGGTACTTGCTCCGGACGACGCGGCCGGCGATCGCGACGAGCTACGCCTACGTGAACCCCGTCGTCGCGCTCGGCATCGGCGCCCTCCTCGGCGGGGAGCAGCTCACGGCATCGAAGGCCGCCGCGTGCGCCCTGACCGTCCTCGGCGTCGTGATCGTGACCGCGACGCGCTCCGCTTCGAGCGGCCTCCCGCGTCCGAGCAAGTGACGGCCTTCGGATCGTGAACGCCTCGGGCTGGCGGCCGTCGACGTCCGTGAACGCGTACTGTCGCGCGAGATCGGCGACGAGCAGGACCTCGCCGCTCTTCTCCATGACGGCAGGATCGGCGGCGAGGTCCGCCACGGCGCGACCGAGGTGGCGCGGCGACTCGGTGCGTGCGGGTGTCGCGGGGATCTCGCGAGCTTCCGTCCGCGTGGCGCGCGTGGTTCGAGCCCGACGACAACAAGCCGCGTCGATGACTCCTCGGTTGCTGCCGCGCCCCCCTTCGTCCATCGTCCCGCCATGAAGATCGTCGCCATCCCCGGCGCGCTCCGCGCAGGCTCGTACAACCTGAAGCTGGCGAAAGCGCTCGCCGCGCTCGCTCCCGACGGCACGTCCGTCGAGGTCGCGACGCTGCACGGCATCCCGCTCTACGACGGCGACGTCGAGGCCCAGGGCATCCCCGAGGCCGTCACGGCGCTGAAGGACGAGGTCGCAGCGGCGGACGGGCTCCTGATCGTCACGCCCGAGTACAACGGGAGCATCCCTGGCGTCACGAAGAACGCCATCGACTGGATGTCGCGGCCCCCGGCGGACATCCCGCGCGTGTTCGGGAACAAGCCCGCGGGCGTCGTCGGCGCGACGACCGGGCCCGCAGGGACGCGCCTCTCGCAGGCGGCATGGCTCCCGGTGCTCCGCGCGCTCGGCACCGTGCCGTATTTCGGAGGGCTGCTCTACGTCAGCAGCGCGGCGAAGGTGTTCGACGACGCGGGGAACATCGTCGACCAGGACGTCCGCGACAGGGCGAAGAAGTACATCGACGGGTTCGCGGCGTTCGTCGCGCGCATGAGGCCTTGAGCCGGCTGCGCGATCAGCCCATTCGATTCGTGACCGCCGACGGCGCCGATCGCGCCACTGCGTTCGCGTCGAGCAAGGCGCGAAGGCAGGGCGCGACGATCGCGCGGAGCGCCTCGTCGGCGAGCTCCGCACGGCGGGCGTCGGACGGGACGCCGTGGCGAGCGTCGGGGTCGGCGTCCACGCGGGGCGACGGCAGCGCCGTACGTGCATCGAGCTCCGAGACAACCTGCTCGATGACCGCGCGCACGGGAGCTCCGTGCTCCGCGAGGAGCCACGCCACGGTGCGGAACGCGAGCTCGGCGTGCGTCGTCTCGTCCTCCGCGATCCGTTCGAGGATCTTCGCGACGTCCGCGTCCGTCGCTCCGTCGGCCGCGGCCCGCGCGACGTGCGCGGCGATCGCCTCGCCGAGGCACCCGTCACGCAGCGTCTCGAGCGCGACCTCGGCCGGATCCGTCGGAGGCGGGCCCTCCGGGATCGGGAGCGGCCCCGGTCCGACGGGCTCGCCTCGGTAGCGGCTCGCGAGGGCGAAGCAATCCTGCGCGTGGCGGATCTCGTCGAGCGCGGCGGCGTGCGCGCTCGCGACGAGGCTCGGCGGCGCGCCGAGCGCGAGCAGCGAGAGCGCGAACCGAGAGAACGACGCGACGGACGCGTGCTCGACCGCCGCCTCCGCGAGCCAATGCGCCGCGAGTCTCGCGCGGGTGGCGGCATCGATCTCCGTGCTCTCGCCGCTGATGCCGGACCAGTCGGCGCGCGCGACGCTCGGGGCGACGACGAGCTTCCCGTCCTCGCGGAGCGGCCGGCCTCCCGGACAGCGAATCCGCCAGGTGTAGCAGCACGCGTCGGGGACGAGCTCGCGCTCGCGCTCCGTCGTCGGCGCGCTGAAGCTCACGACGACGCCCTGGAATTCGTCATCGTCGTCGCGCCGCTCGACGGCCGCGCAGCGCTCGAACGGTGCAGGAGCCGGACCGGCGTCCGGAAGGCTTGCAGGCGCGTGGACACAGAACGCGCCGGAGGGACACGTCGGCCGAGCCAGCTCCGGGGCGATCGGCTTCCGCTCCTCGACGATCGTCCACCTGCCATTCCCCGCATCCGCGCGGATGATTTTCGGCGGGGGTGGCGGCGCGTCCTTCGGCTCGACGGAGCTTCCGACCTGCACGACCGTCGCGTCCATTCGCGCGGCGTCCTTCGTGTCGGGAGCGACGGTGGGCTCTCGATGACACGCCGTCACGGCGAGCCCGACGGGCGACAGGCCCATGGCGAGGAGATAGCGGACGCGAGAGGGGTGCATGAGGGCTCATCGTACCGGTTCGTGAGCCCGCGCGTGAGGGGTCAGGGCGACGCCGGCAGCGTCCCGCGCCAGAGCGTCACCTTCAAGCCGGACGGGTGCTTCTGCGTGCGATGGACACGGTGCGTGGCGACGGTGAAGTCCGCCTCCGTCGCGCGATGGATGTCGACGAACTTCTGCGGGTTGCGGTCCACGAGCGGGAACCACGAGCTCTGGACCTGCACCATGATGCGGTGGCCGGGACGGAACGTGTGGAAGACGTCCGGCAGCGTGAAGCGGACGAGCGTGGGCGTGTTCGGCTCGAACGGCTCCGGGCGCTCGAAGCTCGAACGGAACCTGCCGCGCATGACCTCCGCGCGCACGAGCTGCTGGTAGCCAGCCATGTGCACGCCCGTCGGGTTCGGATCCGGTTCGGGCGCGTCGGCGGGCCAGACGTCGACGAGCTTCACGACGAAGTCCGCGTCCGTTCCCGTCGTCGACACCCAGAGCGACGCCTCGAGCGGACCGGCGAGCGTGACGTCCGCGTCGAGCTCGCCGGTCGCGTAGACGAGGACGTCCGGTCGGCGAGCCGCGAAGCGCTGGTCGTCGCTCATGTAGCTCGCGTCGATCGAATCACCCGGCTTCGCCCGGTACGGGACGGGCTTGTTCGGATCGCTGATGTACGCGTCCTCGCCTTCGGCGGTCGTCGGAGCGACGGCGGCGAGCTTGCCCTGCGGATGGAAGTAGAGCGTCGCCTGCTTCGCTCCGGCGGGCGGCCACGTCGACAGCGCGTGCCACGTGTTCGTGCCCGTCTCGAACATCCACGCCTCGGGCGGAGGCGGGCCCTTCTTGCCCTTGAGGTGCCGCTGGAAGAACGGGAGCTCGATGTGCTCGCGATAGAAGAGCGACGTCTTCTGCCCGAACGAGATGTCGCCGTGGCGGTCGCCGTCGTCACGAGCCCAGCCGCCGTGGCGCCACGGCCCCATGACGATCACGTTCTCGTTCCGAGGGTTCTGCCGCTCGAACGCGCGGTACGTCTCGAGCGCGCCCCAGAGATCCTCGGCGTCGAACCAGCCGCCCACCGTCATCACCGCCGGCTTCGCGTCGCGGTAGCGCGGGCGCGGATCGCGCGCCTTCCAGAAGTCGTCGCGCGTCGGGTGGGCCATCAGATCGTTCCAGAATGGGATCTCGCCCTTCAGATGGCGCTCGTTCGCGTTCGAGACCGGCCCCATGGCGAGGAAGAAGTCGTAGATGTCCAGGCCCTCGGTCTCCCTCTTCCACTCCGACTTCTTCGTCGGCTCGGGCCTCGGCTTGCCGAAGTTCGCGTGGAAGTTGAACGCGTCCGCGAGGAAAAAGGCGCCGTTGTGATGGAAGTCGTCGCCGAGGAACCAATCGGTGACGGGCGCCTGCGGGGAGACGGCCTCGAGCGCGGGGTGCGCGTCGATCGCGCTCTGCGCCGCGTAGAAGCCCGGATACGAGATGCCCCAGACGCCGACCTTGCCGTTGTTGTTCGGCACGTTCTTCACGAGCCAGTCGATGGTGTCGTACGCGTCCGTGCTCTCGTCGACGTCGCCCTTCTTCGCCGCCGCGGGGCGGACGTCGACGAACGTGCCTTCGGACATCATCCGCCCGCGCACGTCCTGGTGGACGAAGATGTACCCCTCTTTGACGAAGTGGCTCGACGGGGCGAAACGGCGGAGCACGCGCGGGTTCTTCTCGCTCGGGTACGCGTCGACACCGTACGGCGCGACGCTGTAGGGCGTGCGCGTGAGCAGGATCGGATACGTGTGGAGCGGATCCTTCGGGACGTACGCGACGGTGAAGAGCCGGGCGCCGTCGCGCATCGGGATGCGGTACTCGTACTTCGTGTAGTGCTCACGGATGGCGCGGGCGAGATCGGCGTCCGTCTCGATCGGATAGCGGACGAGCGGCTCGTCGGCGCTGCGCACCGGCGGCGGACCGCTCTTGCGCGGCTCCGGCGGGCGCGGCGCCGCAGAAGCGCCGCATGCAAGGGTCGTCGACGCGAGAGCGAACAGGATCACGGGCGTCCGAACCATCGGCGCGGTCATACCGCGAGCGGGTCGGGGTTGGATCGACGGAGATGCGCCGGAGCGGAGCCGGAAGCGCGACCGCAGGGCTGTCGTACATTGTCGGCACCCACCAGCGCCGCGCGAAGGGCGGCCCGAAGAATCGACTCGAGACGAGAGCTCTGCTAGCGACGGGCCCATGAGGCTCGCGCTCCGTCTCGGCCTGGCCGTCGCGCCCGTGCTCCTCGCGCTCGCCTCGCGCGCCGCGCTCGCGCAGGACCCCGACAAGGCGCCTCCGCGCTGCCGCGCGCAAGTGGTGAACGCGCTCGCTCGCATCGCGCCCGCATACGCGGGAAAGACGCGCAAGATCGCGGCGAAGGCTCCGGGGTCGCTCGAGGCGGCCATCTGGGGCTACGCCCCGCCGCGCTTCCACGAGGTCGACGAAGGGACGCTGCCGCCGCCGAAGCCCGGCGCGACGTGCCCGCCGGACATGGCGCTCGTCTTCGATCGGTTCTGCATCGATCGCTACGAAGGCTCGATCGTCATCCGCGAGGCCGACGGCACGGAGACGCCGCACTCGCCGTACGTCACGCCGCCCTCCGACAAGGTCTTCGTCGCGAAGAGCGTCCCGGGCGTCGTCCCGCAGGCGTACATCAGCGCGAAGCAAGCGGAGAGCGCGTGCCGCGCCGCGGGCAAGCGGCTCTGCCATCCCGTCGAGTGGCGGGTCGCTTGCGGAGGCAGCGAGGGCACGGCGTACCCGTACGGTCCGAAACGCGTCGCCGGCAAGTGCCACGACACCGGAGTGAGCCCGATGCTCACGTTCCACGCGGCGACGATGAAGCGCGGCTGGGGGATGACCGAGCTCAACGATCCGCGCAACAACCAGCTCGAAGGTACGGTGGCCAAGACCGGCGCGTACCCCGAGTGCGTGACCGATCAGGGCGTCTACGACATGGTCGGCAACCTCCACGAGTGGACGGCAGATCCGAACGGCACGTTCCAGGGAGGCTACTGGCTCGACACCTCGCAGCACGGCGAAGGCTGCGCGTACCGCACCATCGCTCACGGCTACACGTACCGCGACTACTCGACCGGCTTTCGCTGCTGCGCCGATCCGAGGGCCGCGCAGTGAAGTGCGGCTCGACAACGAGCCGCGCTCGATCGACCATCATGGCCTCGCTTCCATTGCGACGACGCCCCGCAGGCCCGATGAGCCCAATCAGCACTCGCCCGAAGGAAAGAGGTGGGGCATGCACCTTCCCCACCCCCACCCTCGTTCGGCCGAGAACGACCGGCCCCGTCACCTCGGTCTTGCCCGCCGACGAGATGTCGCCGACGATGCGTCATGGCCAGTCGTAAGGCCAAACCGCGGGAGAAGAAGCCGCCGCGCGCGGACGGCGCGCGCCGCGCCCGCGCGTCCGCGCCCGATCCGGCCGAGCTCGACGATCGTTCGACCGCGGGCGGGGGAAAGGTCATCGAGGAAGGGCTGGAGCTCCGGCCTTCCTCGACGATGACCCGCGAGATCGACATCTCGGCGATCTCGGCCCTCATGGGCGACCTGCCCCACGACTCGTCCGTCCCGGCGGCGCTGCCGACGACGCGCATCCTCGACGAGCGGCTGATGCCGCCGCCGCCGTCGAGCTCGTCCGGGTTCGACGACCTCGCGCAGACGATGGAGGCGCCCGCCGCTCTGCCGCGCATGCTGCTGCTCGAGGCGGGCGAGACGTTGATCAACGAGATCGGCTTCGCCGCGGTCAGCGACGCCGCGATCGCGCGGACGGCCGGCGTCACGCTCGACGTCTTCCATGCGCACTTCGCGAACAAGACCGCCCTCCTCCACGCGTTGAACGAGCGCTTCTGCCTGCAGGTGACGAACGCCATCGACGAGGCGACGAGGAGCGGGACCTTCGAGCGCGCCGAGCTGCGCGACGTGATGAAGGTCGCGATCCGGACGGTCCTCGACCTCCTGTTCGCGCGTGCCGGGCTCGTCCGTGCCGTCCTCGCGTGCGGCGACGACAGGATGCTCGACGGCTTCCGTCGCATCGGCGCGCACGTCACCTCCAGGATCGTGAGCGTGCTCGAGGAGGCGAACGCGAGCGCGGAAGAGAAGCCCCGCTCCGAGGACATCGCGTTCGCGCTCATGATCGCGGTCTCGCTCGCGCACCACGCCATCGCGATCGGCACCATGTGGACCGGCCTCGACTTCCAAGTCGAAGACTTCTACGAGCGCGCCACCCGCGCGGCGACGGCGTACCTCGAGTCGGCGCGCGCCGCCCCGGAAGGCCGCACCTGAGCTCGTGACCGCGTCCCGGTCGCGGCCGCGAGCGGGGTTCGCGCGCCGCCGTCCGCCGTGCTAGACGGTTCGCGTCATGGCCCGCACCGTCGATCGGTCCATTGCTCGGTTGGTGGCGATCAAGCGCATCGTCACGGGGACGGTCTCGATCCTCTGTGGGATCGGCCTCGTCGTCGGCCTCGTCCTCCACCGGGGATCCGCTCCGCCGGTCACCGGGATCGCGCTCCTCCTCTTCTTCGGAGGCGGTGCGTGGACGCTCCGCGACGGCCTCCGCCTCCGCCGCGAGCTCCAGCGCACCTGACCTGCTTTCGCGCAGGGCCGGCCGCCCGCCGGAGCGTGTGTGGACACTCGCGCGAGCGCCGAGACCGGGTTAAGGTGAAGCATGCGCGCCGCGTTCGTCGCCCTCGCAGCCTTCGCCCTTTCCTTCGGTGTCGTGGTCGCTTGCTCCGACGAGACGGGAACGGTCACGCCGGACGAGGGAGGAACCGAAGGCGGCATCGATCCGGAGAGCGGCGCCGACGCCGGGTACGACGGTCCGGATCCGTCGATGCTCTCGCCGACCGGCTGCCTGCTCCGGACGACCGATTTCCAGGCCGGCGCCAAGGCCGAGAACGTCGCCCGCACGGACATCCAGGGCGCCGTCGACTGGGAGAACGTCGAAGGAGCGCTCGCCGAGGACGGCGACCTCGCCACCGTCACGCTCGACGACGGTCAGGAGTCCGCCGAGCTCCGCGTGAGCCAGTTCGGATTCAATCTGCCCGATAGCGTCGAGACGTGGGGCATCGAGGTCCAGCTCAAGCGCCGTGCGCCCGACGGGGGCATCGAGGACGCGCGCGTCGACCTCGACATCGAAGGCAAGCAGGTCGGCTGGAAGTACGTGAAGGGGCCGTGGCCGACGTCGATCATCGGCACGCATCACTACGGGCAGAAGGTCGACACGTGGCGCGTCGACCTCTACCCCGCAGACGTGAACAAGGAGACGTTCGCGGCGAAGCTCTGGGTACGCAAGTCGCCGGACGCGGGCCCGGGCCCGGTCGTCGCGCAGGTCGACTCGCTCAAGGTCGCCGTCTGGTATTGCCCCGAGCCGAACGTACGGTACCCGGTGCCCGAGCAGCAGTGACGCCCGCCCGCGCTCCGATCGCTCGAGGAGAGCGCGTCACCCGACGGCGCGCAGCACCGTGACGACGTGCGCGAACAGGCAGATGCTCGCCACGATCACGAGCGCGTGGAAGACCTCGTGGTACCCGAACACGCGCGGGAACGGGTCGGGACGCTTGGTGGCGTAGACGAGCGCGCCGACGCTGTAGATCACGCCGCTCGCCACGAGCAGCCAGACCGACGTGGCCCCGACGACGGCCGCGCGATCGATCACCTGACCGATGACGGTCCACCCGAGGACGACGCACAGGAGCGCCGTCACCCACTTCGGTGCGTCCGGCCACGCGAGCGACTTGAGGACGCCGAGGAGCGATCCGATCCAGATCGCCGCGAGCGCCCCGTGCCCGCCGGCGCTCGACGGGACGAGCGCGAACAGCGGCGTGTACCCGCCGGCGATGAGCAGGAAGATCGCGGAGTGATCGAGACGGCGGACGCGCTTCCGCGCGCGGGGCGACCAGTCGATACGGTGGTAGAGCGCGCTCGTTCCGAACAGGTTGACGAGGCTCAGACCGAACACGAGGGCGGCGACGGTCGGTGCTCCCGGACGAGCACGCGCGACGAGCGCCACGGTCGCGGCGATGGCGAAGAAGAACGAGATCTGATGGGACACGCCGCGAAGGAGAGGCTTCGCCGGCGTCGTGACGAAGGACGTCCTGGCATCCATCGGGACGCGCGATTTACTCGCATCGAGCTCCGCCGTCGACACCCTCGGGTCCGCGGGTGCGACGGGAGAGGCTCCGAGCCGCAGCGATGCGAATCGCGGAGTCCGCCCCGACGACCGCGCGCCTCGCGGCGCTGGCATCGGTCCTCTAAGATGGACTCGAATGCAACCGCCGGCGCTCGGGCACCATGGCGCGCTTCATCCGAATGCATACGCGCGCGCCGTGCCCATCGCGCAGGAGCCGCACGTCGTGCGTCCGCCGGCCCAGCGCGCTCGGCGGATCGCGCTCGTCCTCTCGTTCATCGCCGTCGCCTTCTCGATCGGCTGCGGATTCGGCGCCCGGCGCGCCTGGTCGCTCTACGCGGAGACGGCGCCGCCCGAGGTGCTGATGCCCTGGGTGCTCGTCTTCCTCGTGCTGCTCCTCCTCGCGCTCGTCCTCCGAATGGGCGCCGCCATCTGCGAGCTCTTGTGGCTCGAGCGCACATGGTCGAACCTGCCGGAGTCCCTCCGGAACGTCGGCCCCGTCCGAGAGGTGAGCTCCGGGCTCGCGATCGCCGTGAGCTTCGTGCCCGGCGTCGCGTGGGTCTGGAAGCTCGGTCTCGTGGTCGGCATCGCCAACGGGTTCGAGGCGATCCGCTCGCACACGCCGTTCACCGCGCCCGTCCCGAAGCGCCTCGGGATGGCCGCCGTCGTCGTCGGCTGGGTGCCGGGGCTCAACGTGTACGTCGCGCCGTTCCTCTGGGAGATGTTCGCGCGGCGAATCGACGTGTGCGTACAGGAGATCCTCGCGCGGCGTCCCGCGGCCGCCGCGTGACTTCTACTTTCGGCGGATCGACTTGATGACGACGTTCTCGAGCGGCGCGTCCTTCGAGAACGGCCCCTTCGCGCCGGTCGGGACGTTGACGATCTTGTCGACGACCTCCATCCCGGAGGTGACCTTCCCGAAGACGGCGTAGCCCCAACCGGCGGCGTTCTTGCCGGTGTGATCGAGGAAGGCATTGTCCTTCACGTTCACGAAGAACTGCGCGGTGGCGGAGTGCGGATCGCTGGTCCGCGCCATCGCGACCGTCCCGCGCAGGTTCTTGAGGCCGTTGTCGGCCTCGTTCTCGATCGGGGCGCGGACCGGCTTCTTCTCGAGAGAGCCGTCGTAGCCGCCCCCCTGAGCCATGAAGCCCGGGATGACACGGTGGAAGATCGTGCCGTCGTAGTGCTTGGCATCCACGTACTCGAGGAAGTTCGCGACGGTCTTCGGCGCTTTCTCGTCCTCGAGGGCCATCTCGAAGGTTCCGAGGCTCGTTTCGACGACGACGGTAGTGCTCATGGTGGTCCGAGGATACCCGGGAAATGGCCCTCGCCAACGACCTTCCGCTCCGCTCCGCAACGCGCCGAATCGACACGCCGACGAGTCGGAGTGTTCCTCGCGGCCACGAGACCGACGACGTCGACAGCGTCATCACGCCGCTCCTGTCGTAGCGGCCCAGCCAAGGCCCTGTTCCACCCTGGCTCCCCCTCGTCTCCTTGTCATCCACGTCGTGCGAGCACGAGAGCTAGAGGGACCGCGCAACCTCGTCTCGATTTCGATGGTCGCCGGTGGGAGCGAGGTCGCAGTCGCGCGAGGCGCTTGCAGGTCGAGAGCGAGACTCCCTTCTCCGGAGGAAATGCGAAGCATTTCCTGCGGGCTCCCTGTCACCCTGTCTCCCTGTTCAACCCTGTCTCCGCCTCGTCCCCTCGTCTCCGATCAGGCGGCCGCAGCTGCGGGCTTGTCGAGCCCCGACCGGATCCACTTCCGAGCGGCGACGAGCGCGAGCGGGCTCACCATGGCGATCGCACCGTAGAGGAGCCACATCGTCCCCGAGCTCTGCGGGCCCTCCTTGGGGACGAAGCGCTCGAGGATGAAGCCGGAGTAGAACCCGGTCGTCGTCTTCGCGACGAACCACGGGAGGTTCGCGACGCCCATGTACTGCGCGACACGACCCTCCGGAGCGAGCTCCGCGGCGTACTCGAGGAAGCGCGACGACCAGAGCGCCTCGCCGATTGAGAAGACGATGAAGTACGTGACGAGCAGCGCGGTGTTCGGACCGGGCACGAGGAGGAACGTCGACGCCGCGCTGACGAGGGAGCCGACGATCATCATCGTCAGCACGTGGAACCGCTTCGTGAGCGCCGTCAGCGTCGGTACGCCGAGGAAGATCACCAGCGGGTTCACCGAGTCGACGAGCCACTCCATGCGGTCGGTCACGTGCTCCGGGTAGCACCTGAGCACGTACTCGGGCATCGTGAGCCACTGGTGCGCGAAGAGCGTCCGCACCGGCAAGAGCGCGAAGATGAAGAAGAGGAAGCGCACGTTCCGGAAAGGCGACAGAGGCTCCTTCTGCTCGGGCGCCTTCGCGCTCTCCCGATAACCGGCGTCCGCCTTCTCCTTCGGCTCCGGCGCCGGCTCCGCGCCGCGGACGACCTTGGCCTCCGCCGACTTCGTCATGAACAGACCGAAGACGACGAGCGTCACCAGCGTGATGCCGGTGCACATCCAGTTGACCGCGTTGAAGCCCGAGAGCGCGCTCTCGCCGGCCTTGTACGGGACGTCGAAGGACGTGCGCACGTGCGCCGAGAGCGGCCCCACGAGCATCGCGCCGAAGTTGAGGCCGGCATAGAGGAGCGCGAAGCCCATCGAGCCGGTCTCCTCGCTCGTGTACCGCTTCACGCCGGCATAGCAGACCGGCTGGAGGATGCCCTCGCCGAGCGCGACGACCGCGAGCGAGACCGCGACCAGCGCGGCGCCGCCCGCGAAGGGCGCCGAGGAATAGACGACGCGGCCGATGAACGAGAGCGCGAGCGCGAGGAGGATGCTCCGCCGAATCCCGAGGCGGCCCTCCGTCGGCTTGCCGACGAAGAGCATGACGAGCGTGAGCGCGCCGGTGAAGAGCGACACCCACGTGCTGGCGTACTCGGGCGCGATGCCGATGTCCTGCCCGAGGAAGGCCTTCATCAGGGGCAGGATCCCGAAGTAGGCCATCGCGTCGAACGCGAACGCGAAGATGACCAGCCAGAGCGCGCGCGGTGCGTGGCGGAGCGCCTTGAATGCCTCGATGAGCTCCTTCACGCGTCGGGGTCGTAGCCGGGGTCGTGGTCCACGTCGAGCCCCTTCGCGAGGTCGACCGTTCGCGGGCCGACCGCGCGGCTAATCGACGCGACGAATCGCCCGGCCGGGGCCGCCGTGCTCGTGCAGCAGATCGTCGAGCCAGGTCACGAGCTCCTCCTCGCGGACGTGCGGCGGGATGACGACGTCGTCGCGCAGACGCCGCTTGCCCTCGTCACCGACCTCTAGGACGCACCACCGTCCCGAAGGCAGGCGCTCCACGTCCAGCACGAACCGCCCGTAACGTCGAAGCGCATGCGAGAGACGATACGCTCCGGAGGCCGCGCGCGTCACCCCCCGCGGGTACGGAGCCGGTCAGCTCGGCGACGCGGCTCGGGCGCCGCCGCGACCACGCCGCTTCGGCCCGCGTCCCCGCTCGGAGCGCCACGCCTGGAGCTGGTCGGCGGTCATCGTGTTGAGCACGTGCTCCGGGCCGAGCCACGCGCGGCGCGCGATGCCGACGCCGTAGCGCAGGAACGAGAGCTCGCGGATGCTGTGCGCGTCGCTGTCGATCACGACGGGCACGCCCGCCTCGCGCGCGAGCTTCGCGATGTGCTCGTTCACGTCGAGGCGCAGCGGCGAGCTATTGAGCTCGATCGCGACGCCGGCCCGCGCGCATGCTGCGAGAACCGCCTCGAAGTCGAGATCGCTCGGCTCACGCACCCCGAGCTGGCGGCCCGTGGGATGCCCCAAGGCGTCGATCTTGCCCGACTCGATCGCGCGGACGACGCGCTTCGTCATCTCCTCGCGCGGCATCTGCAGCTTCTGGTGGACGCTGCCGACCACCCACTCGAGCTCGTCGAGGTAGTCCTCGAGATCGACCGTGCCGTCCGCGAGGATGTCGGCTTCGAGGCCGGCGAAGACGCGGATGCCGGCCTTCTCCTCCACCGCGCGGATGCTCTTCTTCTGCTCGCGGAGGCGCTCTCGGCTCATGCCGCGGACGAACGTGAGCGTCTCGGAGTGGTCCGTGATGGCGACGTAGGAGCGGCCGTTCGCCTTCGCCGTCGCCACCATGTCTTCGAGCGAGCTCTTTCCGTCCGTCTCGGTCGTGTGCATGTGGAGATCGCCGCGCAGGTCGGACAGCTCCACGAGCCGAGGGATCGCGCGCTTCGCGGCGAGCTCGATCTCCCCGCGGTTCTCGCGCATCTCGGGCGGCATCCACGCGAGGCCGATGGCCTCGTAGACGGACTCCTCGGTCTCTCCCGCGATCTTGGCGCCGGACTCGTCGAAGACGCCGTACTCGCTCACCTTGAGCTTCTTCTTCACGGCGATCGTGCGCATCGCGACGTTGTGGTCCTTCGATCCCGTGAAGTACTGGAGCGCGGCGCCCCACGACTCGGGCGGGACCACGCGCAGGTCCGCTTGCATCCCGCTGTCGAGCACCACGCTCGTCTTCGTGTCGCCCTTGCCGAGCACCTCGACGACGGTCGGCGCGGAGGCGAAGGCTTCCATGATGGCGGGGGCGTCGTCCTTCGACGCAGCGACGAGGATGTCGAGATCGCCCACGGTCTCGGAGCGGCGGCGGAGGCTCCCGGCGTAGTCGCACGAGAGCACGCCCGGTACCTTCTTCATCTCCTCGACGAGCGCCTCCGCCGCGAGCATCGCCTCGGCGAGGGGGCGGCGCTTGGGGGCGCTCGCGCGCTTGCGCCACGCGGCGATGGCCGCGACGAGCTTCTCCTCGCGCTTCTCGCCGAACCGCGGCAGGTCGCGAAGGCGCCCCTCCTTCGCCGCCTTCTCGAGCTCGTCGATGGTCGTGATCCCCCGCTCCTTCCAGACCTGCTGCGCCGTCTTGAGCCCGATGCCCGGCAGGTTCATCAGCTCGACGAGGCCCGGCGGCAGGTTGCCCCGGAGCTTCTCCGCCTCGGCGATCGTCCCCGTCTCGAGCAGCTCCTTGATGCGGCGCGCGACGCCTTCGCCGATGCCGCGCACCTTCGCGAGCTCGTCCCTCTTCGCGAGCTCGGCGATGCTCCCGGCGTACCCCTCGATCGCGCGCGCCGCCGAGCGAAACGCCCGCACCTTGAAGGGCACGGTACCGGACAGCTCGTGCAGGTCCGCGAGATCGACGAGCGCTTTGGCGATGGCTTGGTTGTCCATGGATCAGGCTCCAGGCTCCGGGGCTCCAGGGAGAGAGCGGTCCCGGAAGGATTCGAGGCCATCCCCTTCGTAGCCGAATCCGGGGTCGACCGGGAGGTGGGGCGCCGACGCCCGCGGCAGCTTCATCCCCTGGAGCCCGGAGCCTGGAGCCCGGAGCCTCTCTCTTCTTTTCTCGCGGAGCCCTCGCGGTCGCGGCACAATGTGGGGAGCATGGCGGTTCCTCCGACGCGGGCCTCCGGTCCGTACCGACCCACACGCCTCGGGCAGTGGGAGGTGATCGCGAAGATCGCCGGCGGAGGAATGAGCGCGATCTACTTGGGACGGCGCGTCGAGCCCTCCTCCGACGTGCCGCAGGTCGTGGCGTTGAAGATCGTGCGCCACGACGTCCGCGACGAGCGCATGCTCAGGATGTTCCTCGAGGAGGGGAAGCTCATCGCGAGGCTCGTCCACCCGAACATCGTCCGGACCCTCGAGGTCGGGGCGGACGGCGAGCAGGACTACATCGCGATGGAGCTGATGCTCGGCAAGACGTTCGCCGCCATCCAAGACGCGATCTTCGCGCGCGACCTCCGCCTCAACGCGGAGATCGCCGCGTGGGCCGCCGCGCGCGTGGCGGACGCGCTCCACTACGCGCACGAGCTCACGGACGACCAGGGCAGGCCGCTCGGCCTCGTCCACCGCGACGTCAACCCGGCGAACATCTTCGCGACGTTCAACGGCGAGGTGAAGTTGTTCGACTTCGGCCTCGCGAAGGTCACGGCGGGGGAGAAGTCCGGCTCGCACTTGCTCGCGGGCAAGCTCTCGTACTTGTCGCCCGAGCAGATCATGCAGCTCCCGCTCGATCGCCGGAGCGACATCTTCTCGCTCGGCACGACGCTCTGGGAGCTGCTCACGGGCCGTCGCTTGTTCCGCCGCGACTCCGACCTCGAGACGGTGCGCGCGGTGCAGCTCGGGCCCATCCCCGACCCGCGCACGGTCGCCCCGGAGGTCCCCGAGGAGCTCGCTCGGATCGCGAAGACCGCGCTCGAGCGCAATCGCGAGCACCGGTATCCGACGGCGGCCCATCTGGCGCGTGACCTCGACGCGTTCGTGTACACCCGCACCTCGCCGAGCGACGTGGCGGCGCGCCTCGCGCAGCTGGTCGACACGCTGTTCCCGGGCGAGCAGCGGCGACAGGCCGGGTGGCTCAAGCCGGCGATCAGCAGCTCGTCGCGTACGTCGGTGCCGCCGCCGAGCGGAGGTCGTTCGTGGAGCACGCGGCCCACCCCGCCGCCGCGCTCGCTGACGCCGCACGAGGTCACGCAGGTGATGCCGAACGCGCCGGCACCTCCGGCCTCGAGCTCTTCGCCCGCGATGTCCGCGTCGGTGCCCCCGAGGCCGTCGTCGTCGCCGGCGATGCCTTCCTCGGCGCCGGGCGTCGCGTCGTCGTCGCGGTCGGTCCTCCCACGCCCGACGACGACGACGGCACCGCCGCCGTCACCGACGGTGGCCGCGATGCCGCCGAGCCCTGCCGACACGCAGCCGCACGCGCTCGACCGGACGCCGTACGAAGGCACGCCTTCGGTGCTCCCCGTCACGCCGCGCGACGGCACTCCGTCGGTGTTCCCCGTCACGCCGCGCGACGGGACGCCCGCGGTCACCCCGCGCGACGGCACTCCGTCGGTGCTCTCGATCACGCCGCGCGACGGCACTCCGTCGGTGCTCCCGATGACACCGACGGACGGCGTGACGGCCGTGTCACCGCCACCGCGCGCCTCGGTGCCGCCGCGCGCGTCGGTCGTGCCGCCGGCTCCTCCCGCACGTCCGTCGATGGCTCCGCGTCAGGGAGCTCCTTCCGTCGCGCCGCCGTCGATCCCTCCACCGGCGCCGCGCCCGATGTCGGTGCCCCCGCCCCCGGTCGCCTCGGGCTGGACACCGTCCACCGCTCGCCCGGGCCCGGCGACCGTGCCTCCGCCGCCACCACGCGCGCGATCCATGGCGCCGAAGGCGCCGTCGATCCCGGCCCCGCCGCCTGCCGAACCGATCGAGCCTGCGCCCACTTCGCGGACGGAGATCCAGGAGCTCCCCGAGCCGTCGCCGTACTCGCGGACCGACATCCGAGCGCCTTCCTTCCTCGCCGATGCTGCGCAGAAGCCAGCCCCGGCGGCGGCGCAAACGCGGTCGCCGTCGATCCCGCCGGCAGGCACGCCCCTCGCGGGGTTCGTCCGGCCGAAGCGCGCGCCGATCCCGTTGCCATCGCACCTCAAGGCCGGCGACGCGAAGCCCAAGGCGACCGAATCGAAGCGACCTCCGCCGCCCGCGACGGCCCGGACGAAGAAGGACACCGATCCGCCCGCCAGCGACACGAAGATCGACTTCCCGCGCCCGCCCGGGAAAGGCTCCTGACGCGCGCGAGCCGAGCTCGAGAGCTCTCCCTCACCTGCTCTCGTCTCCACTAGCCGCGGCGCCGCCGGAGCGTTAGAAGCTGGAGCCGGAGAGGTTCAAGATGACGCTCTACGAGCAGATCGTCCCGTACTTCGACAAGTCCCTGGAGAACATGGATCGCTGGATCGACAAGGCGATCGCGCACGCCAACGAGAAGAAGTACGACCCGAACAATCTCCTCACGGCGCGCCTCGCCCCCGATCAGTTCCCGCTGGCTCGCCAGGTCGGCGTCACGTGCGATCACGCCAAGTTCGCTTGCGCTCGTCTCGCCGGCAGGGAGGCGCCTTCGCATCCCGACGACGAGAAGACCTGGGACGAGCTCAGGAGCCGCATCCGCAGCGTCCGCGATTACGTCCAGAGCTTCCAGCCGAAGGACTTCGAGGGCGCGGAAGAGCGGAAGATCACGCTCTCGTTCTGGCAGGGCAAGTACCTGACCGGCAAGGACTACTTCTTCGAGTTCGCGCGTCCGAACTTCGGGTTCCACCTCGTGCACGTCTACGCCATCCTCCGCCACAACGGCGTCGACCTCGGGAAGAAGGACTTCATCCCTTCCCTCCCGCTCCGCGACCTCTGATGTCGACGGCGAGCGCGCGGGCCGGCTCGCTGATCGAGCTCGTCCAGTTCTTCGATCGCCTCGCGGCGCTGCCCCGGACCGGGTGGCTGCTGCGAGGCGTCGCCGATCCGGAGAGCATCGCCGAGCACTCCTTCGGCGTCTGCGTCGTGGCGATGCTCCTCGTCGACGATCTCCGCGCGCGCGGCACGACCGTCGACGGGGAGCGCGTGCTGCGCATGGCCATCGTCCACGACGCCGCCGAGGCGTTCACCGGCGACATCCCGATGCCCGCGAAGACCGACGCGCTCTCGAAGGCGCTCGAGGAGGCCGAGGAGAAGCTCCTCGAGCGCACGCTCCCTCCCGCCGAGCTCGCGCTCTGGCGCGAAGCCGCGGAGGGCAAGACGCTCGAGGCGCGCATCGTGAAGGCGGCGGACAAGATCCAGATGCTGATCAAGGCGCTCACCTACGAGCAACAGCGCCGCGGCAGGCTCGACGAGTTCTGGCAGAGCAAGAAGAACCGCCGCCACATGGACCTCCCGCTCGCGCGCGAGCTGTTCGACGAGCTCGAGCGCCTCGCCGCAGCCGAGCGCAAGTGAAGCCCCGTCGCGACGGACCGCATCGAGCACGCTTCGAGCGCCCCGCCGGCAGGGCGCAGGCGCCGGCGCACGCGCCGCGCGAGCGACCGCCGCCGGCACGCGACGCGCGACCGGTGCAGACGCCGACCGGAAACGTCGAGCGCATCCACGGCCATCGCGCCGGTCTCGCCGTGCTCGCGAGGCGCCCCGAAGACGTCGTGCGCGTCGCATGCGTGCGCGAGCTCGTGCGCGAGGTGAAGGAGGCCCTCGGCGCACGCGCCGACAGGACGAGCATCAGCGTCCTACCCGAGCGCGAGATCGAGCGCATCGCGCACACGACGCAGCACGAGGGCCTCTGCCTCGAGGCACGCGCGCGCCGCTGGGCGAGCCCACAGCAGCTCGGCGATCTCCTCGTGCGCGAGCGAGGCGTCGCCGTCGCGCTCGATCGCGTCCGCAACTCGTACAACATCGGCGCGATCCTCCGAAGCGCCGCGTTCTTCGGCGTCGACGCCGTTCTGCTCGGCGCGCCGGCGCCGCACCCGGGCCTCGATCCGAATGCCGTCCGCGTCGCCGAAGGCGGGGCCGAGCACCTCGTGTTCTCGCGGACGACCGATCTCGCCGACACGCTCCAGCGCCTGCGCGCGCGTGGCGTCTCGATCGTCGGTACGGACGGCGCCGCCGACGAGAGCGCGCTCCAGCGGCGCTGGGTTCGCCCCGCCGTCGTCGTGCTCGGCAACGAGCGCGAAGGCCTCGGCCCACGCGTCCGCGCGCAGTGCGACGCGCTCGTCGCCATCCCCGGGACCGGCGCGGTCGAGTCGCTCAACGTCGGCGTCGCCGCCGGCATCCTCATCGCGCAGATCACGAGGCGATGAGCCTTACACGGACGCGCGGCGGCCGCGCGGAGGCGCCCGTGCTAACGTGACCCCATGGATCCCAAGGTCGCCAAGTGCCTGCTCGTCTCGAAGGTCCTCGTGGCCGACGGGATGATGACCGAGAACGAGCGCGCATTCCTCGAGAAGGTGATGAAGCGCTTGGGCCTCGACGACGACGAACGCCGGCGCGTGCTCGCTCTCGAAGGCTGGGATCGGGCCGAGCCCGTCGTGTCGAAGCTGTCGACCGAAGAGAAACGCGAGCTCGTGTCGCTGCTCGCCGACGCGGCGTCGGCGGACGGACGCCTCTCTCCGCTCGAGTCGCAGACCGTGAAGCGGATCAGCGCGGAGCTCGGGGTCGACGGATGACGTCGCCGCTCGGGCGCACGTCGACCTCCGCGCCCGACGGCATCGTCACGCGCACGCCGGGGCTCGTCGGCGCCAGCCGAGCGCGCTCGCCCGATTTCGGCGGACGTTCGAGCTTTCCGAGATCGACGGCGGCCCTCCAGATCGCCTCTCCGCGCGTGTCGTAGCGGAACGCGAGCGCGTGGAAGGGCGAGCCTTCCTCGCCGGACGGCTGCACCATCTGCACGAGGACGAACGTGTCGTCCGTGTCCGCGGCGAGGCTCGCGGGGGCGATCGCTCCCGCCCGCGAACGCACGCCGAGGTCGCGCCCGAGGCCCCATCGCGGCGCGCCGTTCTCGCCGACGAGCTGCGCGCGCGTCGCTCCGGCGCTCACGGCCACGACGATCCATCCGCGATTCGGCCAGTAGAGCAGCGATAGCGCCTCGCATCCTTCCAAGGAGAGCACTTGGAAGTCGGCGAACGGCGTTCCGTCGTCGTCCCAGATGCGCAGCGCGACGGCATTCGTCGGCGGATCGCACGCCGCGAGCGCGACGCGTCCGAGAGGCGCCGGCGCGACCGCGATCGGCCCCACCGGCGGCATGATCCCCGCCACCGGCCGCTCCTTCGACCACACGACGCCGTCGTCGCCCGCGACGATCGCGATCGGACGAGCCTCGCTCGTCGGCTTGCCTGCCTCGCCGACGAGCACCACGCGCCGCCCGAACGCCGTGAGCTCCGCGGCCTGGACGTCGAAGCCCGCATGCGGTCCACCGCCGAAGTGCTTCTCGAGCGCGCCCTCGAGGCCACGGAGCGCCTCGTCGTCGGCGAAACGCGCGATCCGCGCCCTCCGCGCCTCGACCGGAGCGACCGCCACGAACCTGCGGCTCGCCGCGGGCCCGCTCGTCGCGGATTCCTCTCCGGCGTCCTCCGGCGCCGTCGACGAGAGCGGTGCGTCCGTGGCGGCGTCCACGGACGCGTCCGCCGCGCTCGAGCCGCCCTTGCGCGAGCATGCGACGAGCGCGGCGACCATCACGACGGCGCCGCCGAACAGCGCCGCGCGACGCGTCCTTCCGCAGAGGTCCGGGTGCCTTCGCCTCACTCGTCGTCGTCGTGGTCCTGGCCGTGGCCGTGTCCGTGTCCCTGCCCGTGGCCTCGGTCACGGTCGCGGCCCCCGAGCCGGCGGATGCCCCGAGCGCCGCCGAGGTCGTCACTCCCTCGCGAGACCTTCTCCGCGAGCTTCTCGCGCTGCTCGGGCGTCAGGATCGGGACGAGCTGGGCGAAGAACTTCGCCTGCTCGTCGAAGGGGTTCATCGGAGCGCTCGGCTCGGCGACGACGAGCTTCTTCGCGTCGAAGCCGTCCTTCTCGAAGGCGGCGAGGAGCTCGTCGACGCGCTTCTTGGCGTCCTCGCGCGCCCCATCCCATTTGTCGCCGTCGTCCTTCGGGAGGAACGCCTCGACCTTCTTCTGCTGCTCGGCGTCGAGGCCGAGGTCCTTGGTGAGTCGCTCGAGCCTCAGGCGTGTGAAGGCGACGCTGGCTCGCCCGCCGTCGGACAGCTTCTCGCCACGCCTCACCCACGAAGAGCGCTTCTCCTCGTCCTCGCGCACGGACGCGACGATCTTGGCGCGCTGGCTCGCGTCGAGCGCAGCGTGCAGCCGATTCAAGCCGTCGGCCTCGCGCTCCGCGCGCGCCTTCGCCGCCTTGTCCATCTCCGCCTTCGCGGCGTCGAGCTTCGCCGTGTCGATCTTGCCCGCCTTGATTCCCGCGACGAGCTCCTCCTGCATCGCCTTCATGCCGGCGCGCGCGTCTCCCGCAGCCGTCCCGGCGGCCTTCTCGGCCTCGCGGAGGTCCTCGGCGATCTTCTCGTAGGTGACCCTCTGCTCCCGCGTGAGATCGAGCGAGGCCGCCGCGCGGAAGATCGCACCCGCCGGGCCGACCGCGCGGATCGGGCGGAGCTTCGCCGCCGCGGACGCCACGCTCGACGCGGGCTCGGACGGGGCGGCGGACGCCGTCGCGCTCGCGGCTCCTCCACCTCCGCTGCCGCCACATCCGCCGTCGCACGCGAGCGGAAGGCTCGCGATCGCGGCCGCAACGAGAACTCCACGCCTCGATGTCATCTGCTCACCTCCGCGCAGGAGGGTCGCACGTGTCCCGCCCGGCGCGACAGCCCCTTTTTCTCACGAGCCGTCGCCCGGCCCCGACCAGCGGTGATCAGTTGCAGACGTCCTTCACGATCGCGGGCGCGGCCTCCGGCTCCTTCGCGCCGGTGCCCGTGCAGTGCCCCTTCTGCGACGGACATCCCTTGCCGAACTCACGGAAGCAAGCGGCGCCCCGCTCGACGTAGCAGCTGTCGCTGACGAAGCGATTGTCCTCGGTGAAGCGGACCTGCCCGCACTCGAAGAGCGAGTCGTCCTTCGGACCGCCCTCCCAGACGATGTAGTCGCCGCAGATCGTCCCCGTGAAGGACTGGGTCGCCGACTCGGCGCGGATGTTCGTGCCCGTCTGCGTGATCGTGAACACGTCCTCGGCGTCCTGGATCGGACAGGACGTGAACTCGCGGCACGTCCGCTTGGTGCTCCAGCGGCCGCTCACGTCACGCGTCGTCGTGCACTCGCAGCGATCGTTGCCGAGCGACCGCCCCGCACCCGGATGGCTGCAATCCACACCTTCCTGCGAAGGCGTGCCGCCGGAGGTCGTCGGGAAGAAGCCCGACGAGCTCGAGCTCGACGTGTCGTCGCTGCTGCACGCCCAGACGAAGGTGAACGCGACCACGAAGGCGAAACCTCCGAGACCTCGTCTCATGCCGCAGAAGGTTACCGCGGCTTGCGCGCGGTGACGATCACGACGCGCTCGTAGGGGCGCGGGCAGATGCCCTCCTGCGCCTCCACACGCAGCCCGTGCCGCTCGAGCAGCGGGATCACCTCGGGCCAGAGGAACGTGAGGTAGTACATGACGAACGGCGGCCGCCAGAGCGCGTTGCGCACGCGCATGATCGCGTTGAACCCGTGGGCCATCCAGAACCACGGATGGGTCGGGCGTGGGCGCCGGCTCGTCGCGAAGACGAAGCGGCCGCCGGGGCGGAGGGCGCGCACGATCCCCGCGACGAAGCGATCCTCGTCTCGCTCGAGCACGTGCCCGAACGCGCCCACGCAGGTGACGACGTCGAACGCTCCGTCGAAGTCCCGTGGCAGCGCGAGCGCATCACCGCGGACGAGCTCCACGCGAGCGTCACCCGGCGCGTCCTCGAGGCGGCGGCGTGCTTCGGCGAGCATGCCGTTGCTGAAGTCGATCCCGACGACGCGCTCGGTGCAGAGCGGCCGGAGGTGCCGCATGGCCGCGCCCGTCCCGCAGCACACGTCGAGCGCCGCCTCGATCGACCGCGGCGGACCGATGACCTCCGCGAGCGCGGAGAGGACGGGCTCCGGCGTGCGGAACGGCGTGTAGTCGAACTTCGGCGCGAGCAGGTCGTAGCCGCGCTCGGTCGACGTGAGCGCCTGCCTCATCAGCTCGGCGAACGTGGGGCCCTCGGGGTGGAACACGAGCGAGGCTCACGTTACGTGGAGGTCCGAGCTGCGAGCAAGCATGCCGAGCGCGGGGGAATCGCCGCGCCTCGCCTTGCTCCACCTCGACCGAATGGCTACTCCTCTCCTCATGGGCCGCGAGCCGAAGGCCGAGCAGGTGTCGTGGGCCTCGATCAAGGCGGAGCTGAAGCTCCACGGGCGCCTGCTCTTCGGGCTGCTCGGTGTGATGTGGCTCTCCGAGATCGTCGACACGTTCCTCGGCGGCCGCCTCGACGGGCTCGGCATCCGGCCGCGGATCGCCGACGGCCTCCTCGGGATCCCGCTCGCTCCGTTCCTCCACGGCGGGTTCGCGCATCTCCTCGGCAACACGATCCCGTTCCTCGTCCTCGGCTGGCTCGTGCTCCTCCGCGAGACGAGGCACTTCATCGCCGTCTTCGTCGCGACGACGCTCCTCGGAGGCCTCGGCGTCTGGCTCCTCGGAAGCCCGGGCACGCACATCGGCGCGAGCGGCGTCGTCTTCGGATTGCTCGGTTACCTGCTGCTCGTCGGCTGGTTCGAACGGAGCATCGGGACGATCCTCCTCTCGGCGTTCGTCGGCCTCACGTACGGCTGGGCGCTGCTCGGCGTGCTGCCGCTCCAGCGCGGCGTCTCGTGGGAGAGCCACCTCTTCGGCTTCGTGACGGGCGCCGCGATCGCTTGGCTCTTCGCCAAGCGCCGAGCCGTCGCGACAGGCCGCTGACGTTCTCGAACGCGCGGTCGAAGGTCACCGCGAGCGGTGGGCCCGATGACGCTCGTGCGTGTCCCTCGTGGAGCTCGACGTCCTTCACTGCCCGGCCGCCTGCCGGAGCGGATGCACCTTGGGCTCGTCGGCGCCGAGCTGAGCGTCGTAGAGCGCGCGGTAACGCCCCGAGCGCTGCATGAGCTCCTCGTGCGTGCCTTGCTCGACGAGCCTCCCTCGATCGAGCACGAGGATGCGATCGGCCGCGCGCACGGTGGAGAGGCGGTGGGCGATGACGAACACCGTGCGCCCGCGGACGAGCGACTGCATGGCGTCGCGCACGGCGTTCTCGCTCTCGCTGTCGAGGCTCGACGTCGCCTCGTCGAAGAGGAGGACGGGCGCGTCCTTGAGGATCGCGCGGGCGAGCGAGACGCGCTGGCGCTGGCCGCCGGAGAGCTTGAGGCCGCGCTCGCCGATGACGGTGTCGAGCCCGTCCGGAAGGGTCCGCACGATCTCGTCGCAGTGCGCCGCGCGGGCAGCGGCCTCGATCTCGGCACGTGTCGCGCCCGGGCGCGAGAGCGCGATGTTCTCCGCCATCGTCCCGTCGAAGAGGAAGTCGTCTTGCAGCACGACCGCGAGCTTCTTCCGCCAGTCGCGCAGCCGGATGTCGGCGAGGTCGCGGCCGTCGACGGTGACCCTCCCCGAGGTCGGGCGATAGAACGCCATCAGCAGCGCGAACATCGTGCTCTTGCCGGCGCCGCTCGGCCCCACGATGGCGGTCGTCGTGCCCGGGGTCGCGCGGAAGGACACGTTGCGAAGGACCGGCACGCCCGGCCGGTACTCGAAGGACACGTCCTCGAACGCGATGTCGCCGCGCATCTCCCCGAGCGGCCGACGGCGCTCGTCGCCCTCGTCCTCGGGGACGATCGCCTCCACGGCGCGGACGCGATCGAGATCGGCGAGCGTCTCGGTGAGGCGGGTCGCGATCTCGGGCAGGTCGAGCAGCGGCGCCGCGAACATCAGCGCGAACGCGACGTAGCTGCCGAAGTCGCCGAGCGAGAGCGAGCCGTCGAGCATCGAGCGGCCGCCCATCACGACGACGATGGCGACGACGCCCGCCGAGACGACGACGGCGATGGCGTTCATCGTCCCGCGCCGGTTCGTCGTCCGAGACATCACACGGAAGAGCCGGTGCAGCCCCTGCGTGAAGACGAGCTGCTCGCGCCGCTCCGCCGCGTACGCCTTGACGACCCGGATGCCCGAGAGCGTCTGCGCGAGACGCCCGGCGACGGCGGCGCGGAGCTCGCCGCGCTGGCGGAAGAGCGGGCGCAGCCGCCGATGCGCGAGGTCGAGCCCGAGCCCCGGCAGCGCGGCGAAACCGAGCGCGACGAGCGTCATCTTCCAGTCGATCCAGAGCAGCGCGACGAACGCCACGAGCGCGGTCACGACGTTGCTCGTCCAGCGCGCGAGCTGCGCGCCGACGAGGTTCTGCATCGCCGCGGCGTCGTCCATGATGCGCGAGAGGAGCGCTCCGGGCTGCGTGCCGTCGAGCTCGGAGGCGGGCATGCGCGTGATGCGCGCCATGATCCGCCGCCGCCAGCCGAGCACGACCCACTCGGCCGAGAGCCCGAGGATGCGCTGGAGGCCGAAGGTCGCGCCTGCCTGTACGGCCGCCGCGAGGAGGACGGCCGCCGCGATCCAGGGCAGCAGCTCCGGACGCCGTTCGGCGACGACCTCGTCGAGCAGCACCTTCGGAGCGATCGGGACGACGAGCCCTGCGGCACGATCGACGAACAGGAGCGCGAGCCCGGCCGCGAGCTTGCCTCGCTGCGCCCAGACGATCGCCCGTGCCAGCTCCCACGCGGTCGCGGGCGTGCTCGCCGTCGCCATGACAGCGGAGTATCTAGCAACGCACGACGCCCGGCGCGAGCGCCGCTGAGCTCCCCGGGGCCGCGCGCAGCTCACCGGAGCACGGCATCCCTCGGGAGCGTCGCGCCCGGACGAGCGGCGCGGCCTCGGGCTCAGCCGCCCGACCGCACGACGCTGCCTTTACGCGCGACGACCTCCGTGCGAGAGCGACGGTCACGATGAGCGATCCCCTCTCCCTGCCGCCCGCGACGATCGCCGCGCTCCGCGCGCGCCACGTCGCCTTCCTGGCCGAGCGACTCGTCGACGAGCGTGCGCACGGCGACTTCGTCCGCTCCTTCTCGGCAGGCTACGACCACGTCCTGTCGCAGCCGCTCCGGAAGGTCGTCGAGCCGAAGCGGATCGTCGACGGGCTCACGCGGGTCCTCACGAACGAGGCGGTGCGTGGCGTCCTCTCGCCGATCGCGCGCGAGATCCACCGCCGCGTCCTTCTGTCGCTGCGCACGGACGACGCCAAGGTCGGCGACTACGTCCCGTCGGAGGCGCGCAAGGCCATCGACGAGATCGTCGCTCGACCCGACCTGATCCCCGAGGCGCTGATCCGGAAGATCTTCGAGGTCGAGGTCATCGAAGAGATCATGCGTGACCAGCTCTACGACGCGCTCGTGGAGTTCAACGAGTCGGTCAACCCGTTCTTCGCCGAGTGGGGACTGCCCGCGCTCATCAAGCGCTTCATGCCCATCGGCTCGTCGACGGTCCTCGGCGCGATGTCGACCATCCGCGCCGAGTTCGACAAGCGGCTCGAGCCGGAGATCCGCAAGTTCCTCCTCGGCTTCTCGCGCAAGTCGAAGAACAAGCTCGCCGACTTCCTCGTCTCGAGCGCCGGCGACCCCAAGATGGTCGCGTTGCGGCAGAGCATCGCCACCTTCGTCTACGAGGAGACGCTCGCGTCCATGACGAAGAACGTCGACGACGACGCGCGCATGAACGCGGACGAGGCCGTGGAGGCGATCGTGCTCGAGGCGCTCCGCCGGGATCGCCCGCGAGAGCGCCTCCTCGCCGAGCTCGAGAAGCTCGTCGAGGAGCATGGCGACGAGACCGTCGGCCAGTGGCTCGAGCGCATCGGCGTGACGGCCCGCCCCGAGCTCGAGGCCCTCGCGGAGCTGCTCTGGCCGTGGTTCCGGATGGTGCTCGAGAGCCCGCCGGCCCGCGCCTTCTGGGAGCGGGTCACGTGGGACTTCTACGCGACGCTCGCCCAGACGTCCTCGACGGCCGCGGAACGGGCGGAGAGCTGACGACCGCCGCCCGCGTCAGCGGCCGCCCGCCTTGCGCGCGAAGAAGTCGCGCAGGACGCGGGTGTGCAGCGGGAACGCGAGCTCGATCGGCTCCGTGACGACGACGCGCTCGGTCGTCTCGTTCGTCGCCGTGAACGGCGGCAGCGACGAGCCGAGCATCTTCGGCGCGACCCCGAAGACGAGCAGCGTGCCGTCGGGCGCGCTGTGGACGTCGAACAGCTCGACGCCGTTCGGGTCGGTCACGATCCCCGTCTCCTCCCGCAGCTCCCGCGCGCACGCCTCCCGCCACGCCTCTCCCTTGTCGATGAAGCCGCCCGGCAGCGCGAGCTGCCCCTTGCGAGGCTCGATCCCGCGGCGGATCGTGAGGACGCCGTCGTCGACCGGCAGCACGAGCACGGCGACCGGCAGCGGATTGACGTACGTGACGTTCGCGCACGATGCACAGGTCCGCGGGAACGGCGTCCCCGGCTGGAAGGCGTGACCGCAGTACGAGCAGTGGGAGTTCTTCTCGGCCATCCCTCTGCAGACTAGGGGCGGTGCCTGCTCGCGTCGAGCCCGCCACGGCACGGAGTCGGCGCAACGGGGTCGCGCCGAAGCCGGTCACGTCTGCTTCTCCACCGCCGCCATCTCGAGCTCGATCGGCATCGGGCGACCGAAGAGCATGACTTTGACGCGAAGCCTCTGCTTGCTGTCGTCGACCTCTTCGACGTCGCCCGTGAAGTCGGCGAAAGGACCTTCGCGGATGCGGACGCGCTCGCCCGGACGGAACGTGACGCGCGGCTGGCGCTCGAGCACGCCCCTCTCCACCACCCGCCGCATGCTCTCGACTTCGGATGCCGGAACCTCGCCGACGAACGCTTTCACGCGCGGCGTCCCCTCGACGATCCGCCGCGTGGCCTCGTCGAGCTCGAGCTCGACGAAGACGTAGCCGAGGATCGACAGCGGCGCGGTCGGGACGAAGATGTCGCCGAGCGCGTCCTCGAGCCCGGCGCTGCGCATCCGCGCGCGGAGCGCGTCGCGGACCTTGGCCTCCGAGCGTGCCTCCACCTGGAGGGCGTACCAACGCTTGCCACGTTCAGGTTCGGTTCGCGGATGAGGCGCCTGGAGCGGCATGGCACGATCCGAGGATGCACGTGCCGTGCGTGAGCACGCTCGAGCTCTCTTCGAGCCGCGAGGTCATCCGCGACGTCGGACGCGATCGTGGGCGGAGCTAGTTCACGTCGAGCACGACGTTGTCGAAGCGCACCCGCCACGCGTCGTTCTGCTCGGTGATGGCACAGTCTCCGAGCTGGAGCTCGAAGGTCGTCTCCCCGAGCGTCTCGCGATGACCTTCGTAGGGAACACGACACCGTTGGACCTGAAATGGCGTCTCCCGAGCCGTCATTCACGGGCTGGCCCGCGCAGCCAGGCCTCGGCCTCCGCGAAATCGTCGAACGCGCGGGCAGCGACGGCGTACTCCGCCGCCTGGACGTTGAACCCGCGCATGAGCGCGGTCGACTCGACCAGGACGGCCATGCGATCGAACGCCTTGTGCTCGCGGATCCACGACCAGAGCGCGGCGTGTCCTTGCTTCGTCCCGTCGGCCAGACGCGCGTCGAGGAGCAGCGCACGCAACCCCGCGCTCTCGAGCGCCTGGGCCAAGAACGCGTTCGACGCGTGCGCGTCGTCTTCCGTGCTCATCCGCCCGCGAACGCATGCGAGGAGGTAGCCGTCGCGGACGGAGGTCTCGACGACCACCTGCGACGTCGGCAAGGTGAGCGTCCGACTTCGGGCAATGCCCGCGCCACTGTCCGCGACGAGCGTCTCGGCATCGTGGATGGCGGTCCCACTGCCGCCGGGCCGATTCGCCGGCGCGGAGCCGTCCGCGCTCCCGGGAGGAGCCGCGGACGTCCGAGGGAGCGCCGGCTCGAGCGCCGCGGCATCGACGGCGAAGCTGCCCACGACGGATCGGATGGCCTCGCCCATCTCCTCCGCCGTCTGGAAGCGTCGCGCCGCGTCGAGATCGAGCGCCCTGTCGACGAGCGCGGCGACGTCTCGCGGCAGCCAGGGCGCGCGGTCGCCGATGCGCACCTGCTTCGTGCAGATCGCGATGATGATGTCCCCGAGGCTCTTCTCGGCCTCGTGCGGTGTCGCGCCCGTCAGCGCCTCGTAGAGGACGACGCCGAGCGACCAGAGGTCGCTCCGAGCGTCGATCTCCTTCGCGCTGCGCGCCTGCTCGGGCGACATGTAGAGCGGCGTGCCGACGAGCGTCCGCTCGCTCGTGAGCGATCGCCGCCCGATGTCTCCGAGCGCCTCGGGCGTGAGCGCCTTGGCGAGCCCGAAGTCGAGGAGCTTGACCACGACGCCTTCGTCCTCGCGAGCGACGAAGAGGTTCGCCGGCTTGATGTCCCGGTGGAGGATGCCGGCGGCATGCGCCTTCGCGAGCCCGATGCACGCCTGACCGACGAGCCTGAGCGCGAGCGCCGGCTCGAGCGGCCCGCACCGCGCGAGCACGGCGCCGAGATCCGCGCCGCGGAGCAGCTCGAAGACGATGTACGGCTTTCCGTCGTCGACGCCGGCATCGAGCACCTGCGCGATGTACCTGCTCTCGATCTGCCCGGCCGCACGCGCCTCGCGAAAGACGCTCTCGCCCTCCCCCACCCCGGCCTCGACGATCTTCAGCGCCACCCGCCGGCCCGTCACGAGGTTCTCGGCCTCGTAAACGCGCCCGGTCGCGCCCTGTCCGATCGGAGAGCGGAGCTCGTACTTCCCGGCCACCCTCGACGGTGCGTGCACTGCCGTGTCGAAGGATAACAGGGAGCGCGTCCGACGTGCGGGACGTGCGGATTGGGCATCGATGGTCGAGCGCCCTTGCACTACGATGCACGAATGGGAAAGCGCGCACGTCTTGCCCTTTCGATGGCACCGCTCCTCGTCATCGGCGGCCTCGCCCTCGCCGCGTGCGAGGACGACGCGTCGATGGATCCGGCATCGTTCTCGTCCGACGCGGCTGTCGATTTCAGCGATGCGCGCGCCGACGCCTTCGGCATTCCCGACGCCGCGGACGCGGACGCCGAAGACGCGGCGGACGCCGAAGACGGATCCAGCGGCGACGTCCCGGACGGCTCCGACATGGACGCGGCAGACGCCGACTCCGCGGACGCCGAAGACGGTTCCAGCGGCGACATCACGGACGCTGCGGACGCAGCCCTCGAGTGTGACGGTGGATCCGTGATCTGCGACGGCGTCTGCGTCCCGCGCCTCGGAACGGTCGACCAGGAGCAGAACACCACGAGCGCTGGTCGCGACTATCTCTGGAAAGGCCGCACGTTCGTGCAGACCTTCACGGCCGGCGCGAGCGGACGACTCGTGGGCGTCGAGGTCTACGTGCAACGCACGCACGTAGGGCCGGACCCGGAGGGATCGCTTCGTCTCACGGTCCGGGACGCAAACGACGTCGCGCTCGGCAGCGCCGAGGTCGACCTCTCCCAGTTCCCGATCGACAACAGTCCTCACCAGCTGGGTGACGAGCCCGGAGCCGGCTACTTCGACCTGGCTGGCGCGTGCATCCCGATCACGGCTGGACGAGGCTACAGGTTCGAGCTCGAGCTCGTCGGAATCCCAATGGGGGTGTGCACCGCAAACTCGTGCACGGCAGGTCGACTCGGCGAGTTCTGCTACACCGATTCGAACTGCGATTACGCCGTCGGCATCGAGTTCTCCAAGGGCGATCCGTATCCGGGCGGCGCCTTCGTCGGTGGATTCGACGACGAGGATTTCATCTTCCGCACCTACGTGCGCTGAGCGCCTCTCGTCGCCACCGTGATGACGTGACACGTCATGCCCCGCGCCCGCCGACCCCGCGCGCGACGAGCGCCGTGCCCACGACGAGGAGCGCCGCGCCGGCGGGGACGAGGACGACGCCGAGCCCGGGATCGCCGCCGCTCGCCCAGAGGCCGCCGAGCAGGAAGCCTCCGGGCAAGAGCACGAGCGACGCCAGGAGCGACGCCGACACCGCGGGCCGCGCCACCTCCGGACGCGCGCGCGCCGTCAGCGCGAACGCGACGTTGACGATCGACAGCAGCGTGCCGTGCGCGTGCGACAGGCGAAGCAGAAGGCGAGCCGTCTCGCGCCCGGCGTCGAGATAGAACGGCGATTTTGTCGCGTGGAGCAGCTCGAGGACGGCGCCGAGGACGACGAAGACGGCGAGCGCGCCCCAGCCCGCGCGAAGATGGCGCGTGACGATTCTCTCGAGATCTTCGTCGGGAGCGCTCACTCTGCGATCGTGACCGCGCGCTCGTCACGCGCTGCAAGGAGCGCCTGGAGGCGCTCGGGTTGGATCTTGCCGTCGGGCCCGAGCGCGAGCGCGGCGGCTCGTTCGGGCGTGAGCGTCGTCGGAGGGAGCGCGGTCAGCTTCCGGAGCGATCGCTCGGCGATGAAGCGGACCGCCGCGTACGGATCCTGACGCATCTGCTCGAGGAGCGCGCGCTGCCAGCCTGCGCCGCTCGCCGCGATGGCGTCGTCGGACCCGAGCGCGTCGGCGACGAGCGCTCGCAGGCCCGCGTCGCCGGAGATGCCGTCGCGCAAGGCGGACGCGAGCTCGGCGCGATCGCCTGCGAGATCGACGGGCGGCTGGCCGTACCAATCGGAGAGCCACCGCGCCGTCCACGCGAGCGACCGATCGAGGTGGCAGAGGTTGCACGCGTTGGGCTTCGCGCCCGACAGCGCGGAGGTGTGCGGGCTGTCGATCCGATGCGAGCGCACCGCGGACAGGAGCGCGTAGCTCGTGCGCGGCATGTGGCACGAGACGCAGGCACGGCCCACAGATCCCTCCGCGTGGTGCGTGTGGCCCGGACCGTATGCGGCCGCATCGTGGCAGCTCGTGCAGCCGCGATCGCCGGCGCGATCCTTCGCGATCTGCCCTGCCGGATCGCCTCCGTGCATGGAGTGGCAGGACAGGCACGTCATCTTCCGCTCGCCCTCGCCGCGCTGCCAGCACGGAGACTCGACGAGCCCGTTGTACTCGCGGCCGCCGACGCGGACGGCGCCGTCGGGCCAGAAGATCGCGTCCGCGGGCGCGTCGATCACCGGGGCGCCGCGCGTGCCCATGTTCGATGCGGTGATGAGCGTGCGCGACGGCTCGAGCGGATCGCCCGCGCGGAACGCGCGCGCGTAGCCGTCGGTCCAGAAGCCGTCCTCGTCGCGCGGGAACGCGTACGCATGGCACTGCCCGCAGACGGCCGCGGAGCGCTCGGGTGGGAGGCGCCCCGGGTGGACGATCGTCGGGTCGGGCTCCTCCGAGGCGCGCTGCGTATAGCGCGCGACGGGATCGCGATGGCGCTCGACGTGCGCGGCGCCCGGCCCGTGGCATGCCTCGCACGCGACGCCGAGCTCGGCCACTCGCGTGTCGAAGACGTCGCGCTCGGGATCGTGGCGCGGCTCGCCGGCGACCGCGTGGCAGGCGATGCAGCTCGACGCCCAGCGCACGGGCGGCAGCGGTCGGCCCGGCGGCGTGATGAACGCCTCGCCGCGCGAGACGAACGCCTGCTCGCGGACGAGCCACACGAAGGGCACGAGCCGGAGATCGCCGGCGCGTCGCCCGGGCACCCAGTACGCCTGCTCGCGATGCGACCCCGTCGTGAGCACGACACGACGGGTGACGTCGGGCGCGGGACGACCGGCGATGACGTCGTCGGGATCGGGCAGCGTCGCCCAGACCTCGTCACCACGGCGCTCGAGGCGGACGATGCGGCCGTCCTCGAGGCGGAGCGGTCGACCGTCGAGCGGCGCCAGCACCGTCGACGGCGACGCGAGCTGCGTCATCGTGCGGTGATACGTCCGCGAGAAGCTCGCGTGCTCGCCCGGGTGGCACGGCAGGCACGCGGCCGACGACACCCACTCGGCGCCGGTGCTCGGCCCCGGTCGGCCCGGAGGCGGAGCCGCGCCTCCCCGACGGATCGGCGCGAGCAGGCCGGCGGCTCCGCCTGCGAGCGCGAGCACCGCGCCCACGAGGCCGAGCCGAGCTCGGCCCCGCGTGGTCATCGCGACGGCGGTGATCGCCGCCGCGACCACGACGCCGAGGCCCGCGATCTCGCCCGGCGACGTCATGCGGACGTCAGTCTAGAGGAACGAGCGCGGACCTCGAAGTGGTCGCTACTTCTTCGTGTCGGCCGACTTGATGTCGTACGCGCGGATCTCGTTCTCGTTGAAGATCGGCACGAGGAGACGGCCGCGCTTCGAATCGAGCCCGACGTCCGCGGGCGACGGCGTCTCGGGGATGAAGACCTTCCAGTCGGAGTCTTTCCCGCGGAAGACGGCGCTTCCGTCCCACGTCGTGACGATGAGCTCACCGTCGTGGACGACGATGCCGTCGAGACCGGCGCGCGGCAGCTTCTGCACGTCGGACTTCTCGCCCTTCATGTCGAGCTTGTAGACCTCGCCGGTCCGCAACGTCGCGACCCAGACCTGGTCGTCGCCCGCCGGCGCGAGCCCGTTCGGCCCACCGAGGTCCTTCGACTTCGCGATCGTCGTGACCTTCTTGTTCTTGTCGATGGCGTAGATCGCGTCCGTCCCCGCGGGCTCGTAGACCCTCGGGCCCGTGCGCTTCGTGCCGGTGTCCGAGACGAGGATGCGGTCCCCGACGACGGTGACGTCGTTGAGGTCGCTCGCGCCCGGGATCTTCACCTCGCCCAAGGGCGCGCCGGTCTTGCGATCGAAGATGCGGACGACGTCGATGTCGGCGACCCAGAGCCGGTCGTCCAGGATCGCCATGCCTTTCGGCGAGTCGAGCTTCACCTTGTTCTTGCCGCTCTCGATCCACTTGAGCGTCTCGACCACACCGTCAGGCGTGATGCGGGAGATGAAGCCCTTGCCGTCACGGTCCTGAGGCTCGCCGTCGATGTTGCTGACGAGATAGACGTCGGCCGCCTCGTCGTACAGCACCGACTCCGGCGTGGAGAAGCCGACGTTCTTCCATGCGACGCTCGGCTTCTTCGGAGCGCCCGCGACCTGGGCCATGACGGGCTGCACCTTCGACTCGGTGAGCACGTTCGTCGTCGGGATCGTCGGGACGTTCGCCGAGGACGTCTCCGTCGAGGCGGCTTTGTCACGCTTGTCACACGACGACGCCGCGAGGACGGCGAGCGTGGTCGCGGCAACCAGAGGAGCGAGGCGCTTGCGGGTCATCTTGGTTCTCCCTTCGTGGACGACCGAGCGGTGATACCCAGCGCGCGCGCACCTCTCAAAGCGGTGGATTTCCACGCGATCCGATGCGCCGAACGCGACATGCGAACGCCGAGCGGTGCGGCGTCGGGCGTCGGCGATCGGTTCAGGCGACGGGCGGCGGGCCGAGCACCAACGGGCGAAGCGTCTCGACGTAGAACGCCGGCGCGTCGCGGCGCTCGAGGATGCGCGTGAGGAGCTCCGTGTAGAAGGGCACGCGGAACGCGGAGGGGAGCGCTCCACGAGCGGGCTCGCTCTTCCGCTCGGCGACGAGCTTGTTCCACCACGCGAGCTGCGTGATGTAGAGGTCGTTGTCCGTGGCGTCGGCGAGCGCCGTCCAGATGTCGCGCTCGAGCTCGATGCCTTCTTCCTCGGGAGCACCTCGCGCGGCGTGATCGGCGAGGCGCGCGAGCAGCTCGCGGATGACCTCGGGCTCGGCGCGGTACGACGCGAGGGTCACGAGCGCGTAGCCCTCGAAGAAACGTCGCTCGATGATCTCGCGCCGCTGCCGCTCGTTGGTGGGGCCGAGACGAAAGCGCAGCTCGGTGACGCGCATGTCCGTCGCGCGCGCCGGGTCCTGCACGATCGTCGCGCCGCCCTGCCTCACGCGGACGAGATCGATCTCGGCGAGCCTGTGCACCGCCTGGCGCACGATCGTCCGCGAGACGCCGAACTGCTCGGCGAGAGCTCGCTCGGGCGGGAGCGCGCTTCCGGGCGCGAGGTCCCCGCGCATGATCGCTTCGGCGAGCTGATCGAAGACACGGTCGGCCGCGTGCTCACGCCGTACGACCTCGAACTTGCGAACGCTGGCGACCACGCACTCGAAGCGTGACACATCCAGGATACCTCGTCACCAAGTCAGCAGGTCGCCACATACCGGCACATACAAGGTTCCCTGGATATTTCGTCCCTCATCAAATGCAGAGTTGCACGGCCATTCGGCGGTCAAGTCATCGAAATTCCACGGCGCCGCCTCGGGCACGCTTGATGCGAAGGCACCTGCGTACTTGGTGACCAGGTTCCCAATCGGAGCCTGACTTTCCTTCCCGTAGGTGACCCATGACGCTTACGCAGCCCGCTTCTCTGCCTTCTGCTTCTCCTTCTTCTCCTTCGCGCGCGCGCTCCTCGGGAACGGTCAGGGTCGGGCCTCGCACCGGCCTGGCTTCCGGCAAGGTGATCCTCGCCGGTGAGCACGCGCTCGATTACGGATTTCCGGCGGTCGCGCTCGGCATCGATCGCGGGGTCCTCGTCAAGGTCACGCACGAGCCGTCCGCGATGGCGACGCGCCTGCGCCTGCGCGACCTCGGGATGGACGTGAGCGAGCACGACGATCACGACCTCGCGCGTGCGCTGCAGGCCGTCCTCGCCCTCACGAACACGAGCCGCCGCGCCAAGCGGCCCGCGAAGAACGTACCGCTCACGATCGAGGTGTTCTCGAGCCTCCCCTCCGGCTCCGGTCTCGGCTCCTCGGCCGCGCTCGGCGTCGCGATCGCCCGCGCCCTCGACCCGCGCGCATCGGAGACCGAGGTGCTGGCCCGCGCGATGGCTTGGGAGCGCGTCTTCCACGGCGAGCCGGCCGGTCTCGACGCGCTCGTCGCCTCGCGTGGTGGATGCATCTCCTTCGTCCGCGGCGGCACACCGACGTCGATCGAGCTCGGCTGCGGCGCTTGGCTCTGCGTCGGCCTCAGCGGCCGCGCCGCGAACCCGCGCGCGATCGTGGCTTCGGTCGCCGCCAAGCGCGCCAACGATCCGCTCGCGACGACGGGCATCTTCGAGGCGATCGGCGGCATCGCGCGGCGCATGGCGGACGCGCTCCGCGCGGGCGACCTCGATCGCGTCGGGCATCTGATGACGGCGAACCACGCGCTCTTGCGCCGACTCGGCGTCTCGACGCCGGCGCTCGATCGGATGTGCGAGCTCGCCATCGGCGCCGGCGCGTCGGGCGCGAAGCTCACGGGGGCCGGCGGCGGCGGGTGCGCGATCGCCCTCGCGCCGACGCGGAGCGCGGCCGACGCCGTCCTCGAGGCGTGGCGCCGTGAGCTCTTCGCCGCGTTCTCCGTCCCGATCGGCACCGCCCGCGCGACGATCGGCGCGGGCTAGATCCCGATCGCTCGGAAGGAGCTTGCGAGCGTCGCCGGCGGCGTCGACGCGCCATCGGCCGTGATAGCATCGCGAGGTCGTGTCGCCCGAGAGCACGATCCTCCGAACGCTGGACGTCGCCTACGACCTCGAGAGCGCCACGATGTCGGAGTGGCTGTCGCGCGTCGCCGAGCAGCTCCGCGGCCTGTTCCAGCCGTACCTCGGATCGTACGGGTGGCTGCTCGACTTGAGTGACGGCGACGCGAAGGTCCGGGACGTGACGGCGTTCGGGCTCTCGAACGAGCAGGAAACCCTGATCGAAGCCCTCCATCGTCTGGCCCCGAAGCGACTCATCGAGCGGCTCTACGGGCCGACGCCCATCGAGACGATCTCCGACGGCATGGGCGGATTGACGGCGTTCCGGCGCAATCCGCTCGTCAGGAGCTACCTGCAGCCCAACGGGATTCCCGACTGCGTCGGCATCCGGGTTCGTGCCGGCTCCACGGTGCTCGTCCTCGGCGCCATCGTGCCCGCGCCAGGCCACATGCCAGAGACCCTGCGGAGCTGGGGCAAGAAGCTCATCACGCACCTCGAGCCTGCCTTCCGGATCCAGCTCGCGCTCGGGTCCTCGACGAACCCTCCACATCCCCAGGCCATGCTGACGCCGGACGGACGGGTCGTCCACGCCGAAGGAGGAGCCGCGTCGAGGAGCGCTCGGCAGAGGCTCGCAGAGGCGGTCCGCGCGCACGAGCGGCTGCGGGGGTACGGACGGCGCCGCGGTCCTCGCGAGGCGATCGAGTTCTTCGAAGGGCTCGTGGCCGGCCGGTGGACGCTCCTCGATCGCTTCGAGAGCGACGGCCGCCGTTACCTCGTCGCCTACGAGAACACGCCGGAGGCAGCGGCCCGGCGCGCCCTGACGCCAAGGGAGCGAGAAGTGCTCTGGCGCGTGGCCACGGGTGTCCCCGTCAAACGCATCGCCGCCGATCTCGGGATCTCGACGGGCGCGGCAGGCGCTTACCTCGCGAGCGCACGACGCAAGACCGGCATCTCTTCACGCATCGAGCTCGCCCGATGGTTCTCGAGCGTCCTCGCGCTGCAGAGCGCGAGCGCCTCGAAGGACGGGTCCTCGAAGAACGAAGCCTGAAGAAGGAAGCCTCACCTACGACTCAGGGCGGCAGCGAGCTCGACGCGTGAGCCGACGCCGAGCTTCCGGAAGATCGAGGCGAGCTGATTCGCGACCGTACGCGCCGCCACGCCACGCGCGCGCGCGATCTCCGCGTTGGAGAGCCCCGCGCGAGCGAGAGCGGCGACCTCGCGCTCGGCGGGGCTGAGCTCCGATGCCATCGGCGCGCGGTCGCTCGCCGGCACCGCCAAGTACCGAAAGCGGATGGCTCCGAGATCCAACACGTACGGCTCGGCGTGATCGGCGGCTTGTGGCTCGCGCGATTCTCTCTTGCAAGCTCCCGTTCGATGCGCCATCGACGATGTCACGATCGTGCAACATCGGAATGGGCGCGCAAGCTCCGACGCGTCGATCATCACGTTGGGGTGTTTGGCCCACGCCGTCGTCCAGAATTTTGGACAGCCTCGATCCCCTCGGAAGCGTCAGTCCGCCGGCCTCAGCGTCTTGCACGCCTCGATCCAGTCCTTCAGCGCGTCTTTGTCTTTCTTGTACGCGTTGAAGTTGCAATAAAACATCTTCCCCTTGTCGAACACTTGCGCGGTGGCGATGACGTTGTTCGGGTATTCCTCGACGACGTACCAGCCTTTGCCGTCAGCGATGTCGATGTCCTCGATGATCGCCTCCGCGTTTCGCTTGGTGTCCGCGCGGTTTTCCTTCATGTAGAGCCCGTTGCTCTCCTCGACGCTCACGAAGAGGTTCTGCGCCGGCCTGGGCTCGCCGTTCTTCCTGAACGACGTGCCGGGCACGGGCTCGGTGACTTCCTTCACCTCGTAGCCGTCGGGCGGCGAGATGCAGAAGCCGGCGGCCGCGTTGTACTTGCAGTCTCCCTTCGCCTTCGTCCTTGGCGGCGCTCTCTCCGGAATCGGCGCCCTCGTCCTTCTTGCAGCCGCCGCCAAGATCGACGTTCTCGACATCATGACCCTCCCCTCTCGACGCAGCCGACTCGATCGACGAGTCGCAGCACTGGACACGCGCGAGCAGTACCAAACCGCGCCCCGATCGAGGACCGATCTCGACGCGAGCCAATCCGATGAGTATGCGTGACGCCCGCGCGCACGGAGGCGCAAGAGAAGCGTTTCCGTCGAAGTGCCGCGGACTTGGAGGTCACGTTCCACGAAGAGGCTCGACGTCGGCGTTTCGTGTTAGGGTCGCGCGCCATGGCTGTACCGGTGGCGCGGAAGCTCGTCGCTCCTCGGCTGATCGCTCTCGCGGCGATCGTCGCTTCGATCGGCATCACAGGTGGCGCGCACGCGAAGCCTTCGGCCAAAGCGGCGAAGGCGACGCCGGCCAAGAAGGCAAAGGTCCATCGCGAGCCGAAGACGAGGATGACGGGCCCCGTCCCGTGGTGCTCGGAGGAGACCGAGACGCTCCCGAACGGCCTCTGTTACATCGACGGCCGTCCGAAGGACGCCTCGCCGGACGATCGCCGCACGCTCGTCGTCTTCCTCCACGGCGCGATCGCGAAGGACGTCGACTGGCAGTGGCTCCAGGCGCGCGCGCTCACGCGCCAGGCGAAGCAGAGCAAGTTCGAGGCGATCTTCGCGCGCGCTCCGCTCGGCCCCGGCGGCTACGTGTGGCCGGGCACGAGGGCCGCGCAGGAGGCGTCGGAGCAGGAGCTCATCGACGGGTGGAACGAGGCGCGCGCCTTCCTCGAGAAGCGGAACGGGCGGCCGTACGACGAGGTCTTCCTCATGGGCTTCTCGAGCGGCGCGTACTTCATCAGCTCGCTCGTGCTCCGCGGGCGCGTCGACTTCGACGGCTACGCCGTCTTCGCGGGCGGCGCCGGCGGGATCGCGAACCCCGACGTCTCGAACAAGGCGCCGGTCTTCGTCGGCGTGTGCGCGAAGGACTCGCAGACGGCGAAGCACTCGCGCGGCTTCGGCGCCGCGCTCGCGGCGCGCGGATGGCCCCACCGCGTCGACGAGCAGCCCATCGGCCACATGTTCGGCGACGTGCACGTCGCCCACGCCGTGTCCTGGCTGCGCAAGCAGGTCCGGAAGTAACGGCCGCTCCGCAGCCGTTCAGTCGCGCGTGGCGACGAGCTCGACGACGGCGCGATCGACGCTGTGCGACGTCGGCACGCGGAGCTTCGTCGCGCCGACGCGCACGCGCTGGGCGGGCGTCTCCTCGAGCAGCCGCTTCACGAGGCGCTGGGCGTACGTCTCGAGCAGGTGGTACGGCTCGGCGAGACCTTCCCGAACGACGAGATCCGCGATGACCCCGTAGTCGACGGCGTCACGCCTCGAGTCGCGCTTCGGCAGCGCGGAGACCGGGAGCGTGAGCTCGACGTCGACGACGATCTCCTGCGGGATCGAGCGCTCCGAGCGGGACGCGCCGATGTTCGTACGGAACCGGATCGAGTGGAGCTTGAGCGTGTACTCGGTCACCATGCGCCCGTCTCTCCGTCGCGGGCCGCCGAGTCCCTCGGGACGATGGGCATCGCGGCGCATCTTCTCACGAAGCGCCCGGGTCGAGCCACGGTCTCGCGCAGCCCGCCCGCAGCTCTGCCGCGGGCACCTCGCGCCACCCGCGAGCGGTCGCGTGTGATACCCATGGGCGACGGGCGCCTTGACACCGGACCTCGACGAGACCGAGCCGAAGAAGCCGTCGCGCGCGACGATCATCCGACGCGTGCTCGTCGGTCTGCTCGCGCTCGCCTGCGCCTTCGGCTGGGTCTACACGCGGTGGATCGTGAAGAAGGGCACGCTCGGCGAGCCGTGCTCCTACGACATGCACTGCCGCGACGAGGCCCCCCGCTGCCTCAAGGAGTCGGCCGAGGGCGAAGGCGTGTGCAGCCGATCGTGCGACACGGACGACGACTGCGCGCCGGACATCAAGTGCGTGAAGGTCGAGATCGACGAGCGCGACGAGCGCGGTCGTCCCATCGAGCGCGGGTACTGCTTCCCGCAGACGCTCCTCGACGCCCGCAAGAAGAAGAGCCCGGACGCGGCCGTGACCAAGACGGCGGACTCGTGGCTCGACGTCCCCGAGCTGCCCGACCAGCTCGAGGGCGAGGTCGTCCTCGAGCGAGGCGGGAGCAAGTCGTCGTACAAGGTGAAAGGGACGCTCGTGCTCTCGGAGGGCGGCAAGGGCCGCCGCACCATCGTCGACACGTCCACCCTCCGCGTCTACGCCGTCGACGACGGGAAGAAGACCTTCGCGGCCTCCCAGATGGGCTCTCCTCGATCCGAGACCGTCGTCACGAAGACGGACCGCAAGGACCGGGTCGCCGACCGCGACTGCGAGATCTGGCAAATCGAGGAGACCGCGCCGGGCGGCAAGGGCGCGAAGCGTTCGTACGAAGCCTGCGTGGTGCGCGGCGGCGCCTTCGTCGATCCGAAGGCGCACACGGCGAGCGCCTGGGAGAAGGAGCTCGCCGTGCGGGGCGTCTTCCCCCTCCGCGTGATCGAGAACGCCAAGACGAAGCTCCTCGCGACGAAGGTGGACGCGCACCCGGTCGAACCTTCGCTCTTCACGATCCCGAAGGCCTACAAGAACCTCGCCGCGCGCTGATGCGCCGGGACGGCACGGGCCCGGCGTAGGCGGCGCACGCGCTCGCGGAGCCGCCGGCCTCAGAACTGCGCCGGCACCCGGCGGGGCTCGTCTCCGGTGGTCACGAGCTTCGTCAACCACTCCGCGAGCGTGATCCCGTCCACGCGCGTCTCGTACATCTCGTCGTCGTCGTAGAAGTACGGATGCCCGCTGCCCGGACCGTAGAAGGTCGAGAAGTTGTCGCCCTTCATCGCGCGGATGTCGCGCAGCCCCTCCTCGAAGAAGCTCGCGCCGAGGAGCCGCGGGCCGGAGCAGGTCCGCGAGTGCCCGATGCCGTGGAAGTAGCGCATCACCATGTCGTGCGCGTGGCTGATGAACGCGAACTTGTTCTTCGGGTACTTCTCGACGATCGACTGGAAGAGCCCCCAGAGGCCGCTGCCTGCCACGCCGGACACCGGATCGAAGCCGAGCGGGAAAGGCCCGTCGACGGGAGAGGTCTTCTCCATCGACCAGATCTCCTTCCACTGCTGCTGAAGGCACGTGGGCGTGTACCTCGTCGCGAAGTTCGGCCCCGAGTCGTCGATCATCGTGACGTCGACCCAAGAGAACGCGCGCTGGACCTGGACGAAGTTGTAGGCGGCGCCGTAGCCGCCGGCGCTCATGCCGGTCAACACGACTTGATCGGAGTCGCGGAACGTCGCGACCAGCCGCGGGAGGTACGCGGCGACGTTCCGGTAGCCCATCTGCGGCCGGCCCTTGAACCCGGACTCGGTGTCGCCCGAGAAGACGTCGCCCGAGCAATACGGGAGCATGACGTAGCTCCAGTCGCGGAAGGGGTTCTCGGCGCGCTCGCGGTTCATCACGTTGCGCCTCCCCTCCTTCTTCGCCCAGGCCGCGAAGTCCTTCTCGTCGTGGTGATCCGCCGAGAGGATGAAGTCGGCGAGCGCGCAGGTCTGCCCGCTGAAGCAGGCGCCGCCTCCCTGCATGAAGACGAGGAGCTTCTTCGTGCCCGACGGAGAGCGGTTGATCCCGAGCCCCGTCTTCGAGCCGTCCATGCAACGGGGGACGTCGCCGAAGTGCTCCGGACCGAGCCACACCCACTCGCCGGGCGTCGTCGGCGGAAGGGGATCGCCCATCGGCACCTCGACCGGCTCCGGCGTCTCGGGAGGCGTGACGGAGTCGGGCTCTTCGGCCGGTGGCTCGCGAAGTGGAACCGGGAGCTCGGAGGAGACGTCGGCCTGACCGCAGTGAGCGAGGGCGATCGCCGACGCGGCGACCGCGAAGCGAAGGAATCTCATCGAACGGTGCTTCGCCGTCGCAACCCACGTGCCGGTCGAGCTCACTCGAAAAAACAGCGACTCATGCCGCTCCACCGCGCCGATTCCGCGACGGCGCCGCGCCGCCCACGGGCGAGCGCCGACCGCTCGAGCCGAGGCTGAGTCGAAATCCGACCATGGTCGACGGACAGGCGCTCGGCCGCAGGTCGCGGCCGGTCTGCCGCCCACGACGCCGCAACCTGGCCGAAACATTGGCGACAACCGACCGACACCGGAGCCGGGCCAAGATCCGGCGATGGCACCGGAACGCGACCATTTCTCGGAGTACCTGGCGTCGATGCCGCTGGACTACCGCGCGGCGTTCGACCTCGAGGCGGCTCGAGCCCACGAGGCGATCGTCCGGCGGCGAGGCGAGCGCCCCGTCCACGTCGAGCTCTGGCGCGAGCTCCCGGAGCGGGTCGTCGCGATCTGCGTGGTCGCGGACGACCGGCCCGGCCTCCTGTCGTGCATCAGCGCGGCGCTCGTCGCGGATCGGATCGACGTCGTGAGCGCGCACGCCTATTGCCGCACGCGCGCCGACGGCTCCGTCGAGGCCGTCGACTTCCTCTGGATCCGCAAGCTGCCCGGGCCGCGTGGGCTCCTCTCTCCGATCCGAGCGAAGGACATCCCCGCGATCGCCGAGTCGATCGAGCGGGCCATCGTCGAGGGCGCGCCGCCCGCGCCGAGCTCGGCGCAGATCCGCAGCGACGAGCGGAAGCCCGTGCCCGACGGCGCGACCGCGCGCGTCCGCTTCGAGACGAACGAGAAGGACGGCGCGACGATCCTCACCGTCGAGGCGGTCGATCGCCCGGGCTTGCTCCTCGCCGTGACGCAGGCGCTCTTCCGGGCGAGCGTCCAGATCGTCGGGTTGCGCGCGACGACCGAGGACGGCCGCGCCGTCGATCGCTTCACGCTCGCGGAGAGCGACGGGAGGCCTCTCCGGCGCGATCGCCTCCTCTCGCTCCAGGCAGCCGTCCTCGGCGCGATCGACGAGGGGACGCTCGCGCCCCTCCGACGCTCGGCTTGTTGAGCGCGCGTCGCGTTCGAGCGCGCGTCAGCCGCCGACGAGCCGGCCGGCGCGGTAGTCCTCCCAGGCCTGCCGGATCTCTTCCTGCGTGTTCATGACGAACGGGCCGCCGCGCGCGACCGGCTCACCGATCGGGCGCGCGGCGAGGAGGAGCATGCGCCCGGAGGAGGCATCGCACGCCGCGGAGATGCGCTCGCCGCGACCGAGCACGGCGAGCCGTCCTTCACGCACCTCGGTGCGCGCGGGCCCGAGACGGACGGCGCCCTCGGTCACGAACGCGAACGCCGTATGCTCGGACGGGACGGGCAGATCGAACGTCATGCCCTTCTTCATCGCGACGTCGACGAAGAGCGGATCGACGTCGATGCCGTTCACGGGCCCGGTCGTACCGAAGGCGGTCCCCGCGACGACGCGCACGCGCGCGCCGTCGCGATCGATCTCCGGGATACGCGACGGCTCGATGTCCTGGTACCGCGGCTTGATCATCTTGCGCGCGCGCGGGAGGTTCACCCAGAGCTGGAAGCCCCACATGAGGCCGCGCTCCTGCTTCGGCATCTCGGAGTGGACGATGCCGCGCCCCGCGGTCATCCACTGCGCGCTGCCCGGGCCGAGACGTCCGGCGTTGCCGACGCTGTCCCGGTGCTCCATCGCGCCCTCGAGCATGTACGTGACCGTCTCGAACCCACGATGCGGGTGGTCGGGGAAGCCCGCGGCGTAGTCGTTCGGATCGTCGGAGTGGAACTCGTCGAGCAAGAGGAACGGGTCGAGCATCGGCAGCGCCCGACCGCCGAGCGCGCGCCTCAACTTCACGCCGGCGCCGTCCCTCGTGAGCTGTCCGTCGACGACGCGCTCGACGACACGCGCGCCCGGTCGCGACGGAGGCGCCGCCGTGACGGGCGTGCCCTTCGGGTCGTTCGACGCCGGCGGATCCATCCGGCACGCGACGAGACCGGCGGCCCCGGCCGCTCCGACGATGGCTTGCCTCCTCGACAGACGAATCATGCCGAGGATTGTAGCGCGCCCCGGCTCAGCGGAATCGGATGGGCGCGGGGACCGTGACCTCCGCGCCTTCACCCGTACCGAGCTGTCCGCGGTCGTTCGCGCCCCAGCACCGGACGTACCCGCCGTCGAGCCGCACGCACGTCCCGTCCTCCGACGCGACGATCTCGCGGCCGCCGACGAGCCCCATGATGAGGTCGGGCCGAGGCCTGCCCACGGTGGTCCCGTTCGCGAGCTGGTGGCGATCGTTCGCGCCCCAACACGCCACAGTGCCGTTCTGGAGCAGCGCGCACGTGTGCCGCCGCCCTGCGGCCACCTGAGCGACCGAGGCGAGGCCGAGCGGCGACACCGGGGTCGTCGCGTCGTTCGTGCTGCCGTCGCCGAGCTGGCCCGCGTCGTTGCGGCCCCAGCAGCGGACCGTGGCGTCCTCGAGCAACGCGCAGGTGTGCTCGGCGCCCGCGACGAGCTCCTTGACCGGGACCCCGCCGAGGATCGGCTCGCGCGGAGCGGCGACGCTCCGCCCGCGACAGACGACCGACGCCTTGTCCGACGCGGACTCGTCGTACGCGACGCACGTGTGCGCCTCGCCGAGGGAAAACGCCCGGATGGCGGCGCCTCGACTCCACCCGTCGCCGAGCTGTCCTTCGTCGTTCGCGCCGAAGCAGCGCAGGTCGCGTCCGCCGGCGAGCAGCGCGCACGTGAACGCACCGCCGACGGCGACGGCCGTCGCCTTCTCCTCGAGCGCCACGACCGGGCTCGTGCTGCTCGCGCCGCCCGCGCCGAGCTGTCCGCTCTTGCCGTCGCCCCAGCAGCGCACCGTCTCGTCGACGACGGCGCACGCGTGCCGAGCGCCGAGCGCCAGGCTGGCGAGCTTGCCCGGCGGGAGCTCCAGCCTCGACGCGACGGGCCTGCTCGTCGTCGTGCCGTCGCCGACCTGTCCGGCCTCGTTCGCGCCCCAGCACGCGAGCGAGCCCTCGCCCTTGACCTCGATGCAGCCCGTGCTCGGGCCGAGCCAGACGCGGCTCGCGAGCGGCGGCTTCTTCCGCTTGCAGCCCGCGACGATGGCGATCGACGCGATGGCGAGCACGAGGATCCGACCATGCTTCGCTCGGCGCCACGCGCCGCCCGACGACGTCCGGTCGCGCCTCAATGCACCCCCGCGGCGGCGAGCACCTGCGCCATCACGATCTTGGCCGCGTAGACGAAGATGATGATGCCGAGGACGTCGACGAGGCTGGCGATGAACGGCGTCGAGCTCGTCGCCGGGTCGAGCCCGATCTTCTTGAGCAGGATCGGCAGCATCGAGCCCGCGGTGCAGCCGGTCGTCACGATCCCCACGAGCGTCACGCCGACCGTCAGCGCGAACTGGAAGTCGCCTTCCGGCGTGGTGAGCACGCGCGCGAAGCCGACGAGCCCGAGGCCGAACCCGAGCACCAGGCCCATCATGAGCTCGCGGAAGAAGACGCGCGGCCACTGCCGGAGCTGGATCTCCCCGACCGCGAGGCCGCGGATGATCAGCGTCGACGACTGCGATCCCGAGTTGCCGCCCGCCGAGATGAGGAGCGGCACGTAGTACGCCGCGCCCTTGATGGCCTCGAAGACCGGGTCGTAATGGCGCAGCGCCATCTGCGTGAAGAACTCGCCGAAGAAGAGGACGAAGAGCCAGACGCCGCGCTTCTTGATGAACGTGAGGAAGCTCGTGCGGAAGTACGGCACGTCGAGCGGCTCGACACCACCGAGCTTCTGGACGTCCTCGGTCTGCTCCTGCGTCAGGACGTCGACGATGTCGTCGATCGTGATGACCCCGATCATCTTCCCCTTCTCGTCGACGACGGGGATGACGTTGAGGTCGTACTTGGCCATCTTGCGCGCGACCTCCTCCTGGTCCTCGAGAGGCTGCACGCTGATGATGTTCGTGGTGCGGAGGATCTCCTCGAGCGGCTGGAGCGGCGACGCGAGGAGCAGGTCGCGCAGCGACGCGACCCCGACCAGCCGCTGCTGCGGATCGAGCGCGTAGACGTTGTAGACGTTCTCGTGGTGGTTCTCGGCGTGCGAGCGGACGGCGTCGATCGCCGATCGCACCGTCACGTGCGGCCCGACCGAGACGTATGCCGTCGTCATGAGGTGGCCCGCGCTCGTCTCGGGCCACTTCTCGATCTCGCGGACGTCCTCGGCCGCCTTCGGGTCGACCTCCTCGAGCTTCTCGAGGATGACCTCTCCGACCGACTCCGGCAGGACGCTGAAGAGGTCGGCGCGATCGTCGGGCGCCATCTCGCTCGCGATCTGCGCCACGCTCTCGGGCGGCATCACCTCGACGATCTCGCCCTGCTCCTCGTCGTCGAGGCGCTCGAAGATCGGCGCCGCGTCCTCGGCCGGCAGCCGCGAGAGCAGCTTCGCGGCCTCGTCGGCGTCGAGGTCCCCGATGATGTCGGCGAGGTCCTCCGGGTGGATCTCGTCGAGCAGCTCGCGCACCTGGTCCGGATCCTCCTTGAGGAGCTGCTTCAGGTCGGGACCGAGCAGTGTGGAGAGGCGCATACGAGGAAACCGGGACGGGTGCGGCGGCACACTAACCGACGTCGGGCCTCTCCGCTAGGATGGGCTCATGCTCCCCACGCGTCTCGCTCGGGTCCTTGGCGCCGGCGTCGTCGTCCTCGCGGCTGTGCTCGGCGCGTGCTCGGATGACGACCCTCCCGTGCCCCCGGCCGGAAACCCAGGCACGTCGGGCGGGACCTCGAGCGGCTCGAGCGGCTCGGGCGGAGACGGCGGCGGGACGAGCAGCGGCGGGTCGAGCGGCGGAGACGACTCCGGGTCGCTCGTGAACGGCTGCCGTAGCTTCGTCGATCGCACCGCGGACGACGCCGATCGCAGCATCCCGTGGGACTTCGACGTGTTCGACTTGCCCGAGCGGTGCATGCAGATCAAGGTCGGGCAGAAGGTCACCTTCAAGAACCCCGAAGGCGACGGCCCGGCCGACCTCGTCGAGCATCCCATCGGGCCGCAGGGAGGCGACAGCCCGAACCCGATCGCCAACATCGACAAGGACACCGGCGAGGTGACCTTCGATCAGCCGGGCGTCTTCGGTTACGTGTGCCTCGTGCACGGCGCGATGACGGGCGCGATACTCGTCGGTCCCTGACCACCGTTCGTCTGCAAGCGCGCGCCGCCCCCGCGATTTTGGCTACGATGCGGAATCGTGACGGCAGAGCGGACTTTGCGCTGGCAGTGGACGCTTGCGAACGGCGGCAACGTCACGGCCGTCATCGATCTCGACGCGCAGAGCGAGGTCGTCTCGCAGGGCTCCAAGGTGCTCTCCCGATCCGCGCGCGGCGCGAAGCCGGAGGGGCACACCGTCGTGGTGGAGCCGGAGCCCCAGCCCGGTGATTCGGAGCGCCCGCCGATGGAGGCGGTCGTCACGTTCTCCCCGGCAGCGCCCATCTGCATCCTGCGCGTCGACGGGCACGAGGTCTCCCCCAAGGTCTGGCCCGTCCGACAGCGGCGCGTCGAGCCACCCAAGGCGCAGATCCCCGTCGGCACCTACGTCCTGCTCGGCGTCGTCGCGATCGCGCTCGTCATCGGGGGCCTGGTCGTGCGCTCCCTCCGCAAGGACACGCCGCCACCGGCCGCGGACGACCGCCTCACGAACATCCACCGGTCGGCCAACGGCCTGTTCGTCGCCCACTTCCCCCGAGACCTCGAGGCGAAGCCCGCCATCCTGCCGCCGGGCGCCGGCGGCGTCGTCCTCGAGGACAAGGCGAAGGCGACGAGCATCGTGATCGGCGCGCTCACCCTGGCCGAGTCCGAGCCACGCGACCCGTGGGCCCTCCAGCAGCGGCTCCGGGACGAAGCGCTCGCGAACCTCTCGAAGGGCGGAGCCCGCTACGAGGAGCTGGCGCGCCGCGAGGAGACCTGCGTCGGGGAGCCGGGCGCGGTCGTCGCCGCCCAGCTCGTCTCGCGCGGCACGCGGACCGCGAAGATCTGGTCGTGCGCCTTCGTCCACGGCACCGCCGGCTACATCATGCTCTACATGCTCGCCGAGCCGGTCGACGCCACCGACGAGCGCCGCGCGCGTTCCATCCTCGAGGCGACCGAGCTCACGAGGCTCGCGGACCTGGGCCCGACGGAGACGTCGACGGACCTCCCGGTCCACTGACGCTCAGGCCCACCGGCCGCGCGCGTGCTCGGCGAAGTCGTGCACGAAGCGCTCCTGCACGCTCGTCTCCACGGTGTTCGGGCGCGCGTAGCGCACCGCGCGGATCGCCGCCGCTGCATCGTGACCGCGCCCGACGAGGCAGCACGCGGCCGCCGTGCCCGTCCGGCCGAGCCCTCCGCGGCAGTGCACCACGACCGTCTCCCCTCGCCCGAGCGCATCGAGGATCTCGCCGACGAGGTCGACCATGACACCCATCGAGCTCGGGACGCCGCCGTCGACGATCGGCACGTGCTTCGTGGGGAGCCCGACGTCACGCGCGACCGTGAAGAGGTCGGCGATGCCGAGGTGCTCGAGCTCCCATGCCTCCATCAGCGTGACGAGCCGCGACGCTCCGTGCTGCTCCTTGATGGCCGTGAGATCCGTCCGCAGGTCGCGCGCCCAACGCACGTCGATGCCCGGGCCCTTCTTGCCCGGCGCGAACGTCATCCCGAGGCGGCCGGGGAGACGGAGCTCGCTCTCGGGGAGGAAGTCGACGCGGATGGGCGAGTCCACGGAGGTCCGCTGCATGGGCGAATCGTCGCGCCACGGACGCGGCGGGGCAACGACCGCACGAGCTCCGCTTCGCGTCAGCGCTCGCGGACGACGAACAGGCCCACGTCCCGCCGAGGGTCGATCGTCGGGAGCGCCTCTGCGCGGGCCGCGATCCGCGCCTCGTCGCTCGCGACGCCGTTGCGCAACGCCGGCGACAGGAGGCCGTACGGTCCGCCGAACACGCCCTCTTCGGGCCACGGCTTGTCGTCGAGCCACAGCTCCCACGTGATCGGCGCGCCCGGCGGGTCGACGACGATGTCGAAGCCGACCGGCGCCGACGGGCTCGTGCGGAGCGCGATGTCGACGCGCCCGCCCTCCTCCACACGGAACGCGTCCTGCCCGAGCTCGACGGGCTCGATGGCGTGGCGCCTCGCCGCGATCTTCGCGTCGCCGATCCGGATCGTGCCCGTCACGCGGCGAGGCTGCGCTCCGCCCACGAAGCGAAGGCGCACGATGGGTGTCTTCTTCCCCGTGTCGACCGTCGCCGCGCTCGCGCCCGCCCCCGGCACGGCCGCGTCGCTCAACGCCGCCTCGAGGCGTGCCTTCATCTCCGCGACGACCTCGGGCTTCTTCGCGGCGAGGTCGCGGCGCTCGCCGGGATCGTCGACCAGATCGTAGAGCTCGAAGTCGGCCGCTCGCGTCTTGCCTCCCTGTACGACGACGCGGGCCGCGCCCTCGCGGGCGACGAGACGCCAGCGGCCGTGGAGGATCGCCTTCGAGCCTCGGCCTTCGGAGACGATCACACGATCCTCGCCCTCGGCCCGTCCCTTCGCGAGCGGCACGAGCGACGCGCCCTTCATGCGCGGGTGGGGCTCGAGCCCGAGCAGGTCGAGCAGCGTCGGCGCGACGTCGATGCTGCGTACGCGGGACTTCACCTCGATCCCCGCCGGCAGCAGGCCGGGCGCCACGATCAGGATCGGAATGCGCGTCGTCTCCTCGAAGTTGCCGGCGGCGTGGTGGTAGCGGATGGGCGTCCGCTCGAGGCCGCTCGTGCCCGAGTGGGCCGAGGACAGCGTCTCGCCGTGGTCGGAGGTGACGACGACGATGGTGCGATCTCGCAATCCCGTCTCGTCGAGCGTGCGCATCAAGGCGCCGATCGCCTCGTCGTCTTTCGCGGCCTCGGCCATGTAGAGCCGCGTGAGCGCGTCCCTCGGTCCGGCGGGCGGCGGCGGGACGCGCTGGAGCAGCTTGGGTGGCGGCTCCCACGGCTCGCGCGGCGAGGCGAAGTGCACGAACGCGAAGAACCGCGTGTCCTTGTTCCGCTCGATCCAACGCCTCGCGTCCTCCGTGATCTCGAGCGTGTCGCGCGTCCGGTAGCGGTGATCAGAGGCGCGCTCGAACCCCATGTCGAGGCCGAACGGCGTGTCGCCGCTCACGAAGACGTCGTTCACGAACGCGCGCGTCGTGACGCCGTGACGCCGGAGCACGAGCGGGAAGAGCGGCGGCTCGGAGGACCAGAAGCGGCTCACGTCCGCCGGGTTCAGCCTCCACGCGGTCGTGTCGATCCCGAGCTCGCTCGACCTCGCGCCCGAGAGCATCGCGAGCGTGCCTGGACGCGTCCACGTCGCCGCCGAGTACGCCTTCGTGAAGCGCGCTCCACGCCGCGCGAGCTCGTCGATCGCGGGCGTGAGCCCGGGGACCTTGGGCAGCAGCGCCTCGAGCGGAGGCAGCGGCGCCGCGCGCTTCGCTTCGTCCTCGGCGTCGTCGTGGAAGCTCGCGATGACGTCGGGGCGGAGCGCGTCGACGACGATCCAGAGCACGTTGTGAGGCACGCGCGGCGTCGTCTTCGCGAGGATGGTCGGGTTGCCCCACAGCGCGACGGGCGGACCGAGCCATTGGCGCGCGCCCGCCGGCTTCTTCCCCTTCGGCGGATGGCTCGGCGAGGCCTCGCCCGGCGGCGCCGTCTCGGTGGCGAGGACGAGCTCCACCTCCTGACCCGCGTAGGCCGACAGATCGCAGCTCGCCTCGGTCCACTCGGGCGCCGCGCCCGGCGCGAGCACGTCGCGATGGACCTCCTTCGAGGAGCCCATCGCGTCGACCACCGTCACCGTGAACACGATTGGCTGCTGGGTCGCGTTCGGGGTGCCCTCCGCGAACGTGAGCCGCGCGGCTCGTGGGACGGCGACGCGGAACGCGATCCTCCCCGGCACGGTCGACACGAGCGCCTCGCGCTGGTCGAAGGTGCCCTCGCGCATCTTCCCCGCGCGCGCGTCGAACACCTTGGCTTCCCTGCCCACGGGCGGCGACCACGGGATCTGCGTCGCTTTCGTCCGGAGCGTCGCCATCGAGACGAAGCGCGCGGCGTCACCGGCGAGCTCGAGGTACGGAGGCCGCCGGCCGCCGTGCGCGCGGAGCACGTTCTGCGCCGCGTCCGCGCTCGACATCTCGAACCGCGCCTGCTTCGTGAGCTCGACGAGGCGGACGGCCACCTCGTAGGCCTCCTCGCTCTGCGCCGCGTCGAGCGCGCCGGACGACGCGGTCGCGTCCGCACCGGCCACGGCGCGAGGAGGGCGCGCCGTCGCGTCGGCGCCTCCGCCCAAGCGCCACGCGATGGCACCGGACGCGACCGCGAGCATCGCGGCGAAGCCCCGCGCGACCACGCCGAGCGCGCTCATGCGAGCGATCCTCCTCCGGGCAGGACCGACGCCGGCGTCATCGCGCCTCTCCTTTCGCGCCGCGCGCCGCGCGCGGGACGAGGTAGCCGTCCTTCCGTTCCACGAGCGGGTCCTTCAGCATCCACGCCCAGAGCTCCGCGCGGAGGCGCGCGACCTGCTCGGGATGCCGAGCCGCGACGTCCGTGGTCTCGCCCGGGTCCGTCTCCGTGTCGAAGAGCATGTAGCGGACGCCGCGTCGCGTCGGAACGTAGAGGAGCTTCCAGCGCTCGTCGCGCACCATCCTGTGACGGGCCATGAGCGTGGTGCCGACCATCTCGCGCCGGAGCACGATCTCCGGATCGTGCCCGGAGATCTCGACCAGCCCTTCGACGCCCGGATAGGGCAAGCGGAGCTCGGACGGCAGCGCCCGGATCTCCTCTTCGAGCCAGAGCTCGGTCTCGGCGTACGCCCATCGCGGCTCGAGAGGCTCGCCGCGGAGCGCGGGCACGAGCGACCGCCCGTCGAGGTCCGGCGGTGACGCGATCCCGGCGAGCTCGTAGAGCGTCGGCGCGATGTCCACGTCGCGGACGATGCTCGCCACGCGGTGTCCGGCCGGCGCGTCCTTGCTCGCCTCGGCGCTCGAGCCGGCGGCGTTCGCGCCGAGCCGCGGATCGTAGATGACGAGCGGGACGTGCGTGCCCTCGTCGCCGAAGAGGTGGTCGCCGTGCCCGTGGCCGTGGCCGTCATCGAAGAGCGTCTCGCCGTGATCCGCTGTGAGCACGATGATCGTCCGGCCCGACAGCCCGAGGCGGTCGAGCGTGCGGAGGACGCGCCCGACGGCGTCGTCGACGGCCGTCACCGCGCCGTCGTAGAGCGCACGGATCTGCCGCACGTCCTCGTCGTCGGGCGGAATCTCCGACGCGCTCCCGAGCGACGCTTGGTACTTGTAGCGGCCTCGGTATGCCGAGCTGGTGTAGCGCCCGTAGTACGGCGCGGGCGCGGCGTACGGAGCGCGCGGGGTCGAGAAGACCGCCGTCAGGAAGAAGGGGCCCTTGCGGACCGCACGGAGCGCGGCCTCGACGTCGTCGGCGACGAGGTTCGGATCGCCGGCCGCAGGGAGCTCGTGCATCGCCGGGAAGAGCTTCCGCCCGAGACGCGAACGGAGCAGCGGCAGGAGCGGCGTCTCTCGCTCGAGGACTCCGCTGCGCGCGATCCGGCGGAAGTCGAGCGCCGGCGCCTGCACCCGATCGAAGCCGAGATCGACGCGACCGAAGACGTCCGCGCCCCAGTCGCCGACGACGCTCGTCGCATACCCCGCCCGCGCGAAGCGGCCCGGCAGCGCGTCGAGCTCCTTCGCCCGCTCCTCCGGCGTCGGGAACGTCGAACGGATCCCGTGGTGGTGCGGGTGGCGCCCCGTCAGGATCGTCACCCAGGACGGGAACGTGCGCGGGATCGACACGTACGCGCGATCGAAGCGCGTCCCGCGCTCGGCGAGGCGCGAGAGGTTCGGCGCGACGCGCGGGTCGAGCCGATCGTTCCGCAACGAGCCCACCCCGAGGACGAGCACGTTGGGCGGCTCTCGGCCTTCCGGAGCGCGGGGGCCCTGCGGCTCCTGCCCGGCCTCCGCGGGCGCGGGCGCGTCGGCGAGTGCCGCCGCCGCGACGGCGAGCACCGCGATCGGAGCGATGCTCTTTCGCCCCGCAGAGAGCGCCGCGATGCGGAGCGGCCGTCGGAGCAGCACGAGCGCGCGTCGGGCGAGGTACGCGATGCGCGTCGGCCGAACGTAGGCGACCGCGAGCGCGGCCGTGGCGAGCACGACCCCGCGGGTTCCGAGGACGTCCGTCGCGAGCACCTGCACCGTCCGAGGAAGCCCGCCGCGTGCGTACCAGCGCGTGGCGTAGAGCTGCGGGGCGTCCGCCATCCCCCAGAGCACGAACGCGGAGTGCAGCGTCGCGACGACGAGGACCGACTCGACGAGCGCGCCCACGAACGATCGCCGCACGAGGCGAGGCAGCGGATGGCGCATCCGGACGAGCAGCTCTGCGACGAAGCCGATGACGATGCCGAGCCCGATCGCCGCCGCGACGACGGCGAGCTTCGTGCGCACGAGCTCGGCCTCGTAGTGCTGCGCGACGAACGCCTCGACCAGCTTCGCGTGACGCACGTCACGGGCGGCGGCCTCGTGCGCCTCCCGGCCCGAGCCGGCCCCTACGGCGAGCAAGAGGACGTAGAGGGCCCCGACGAGCGGCGGAGCGACGACCGCCGACCGGATCACGCGTAGAAACCGCCGCAGGGGCCCCGTGAGCACGCCGGGATTATGGGCGATCCGTGACGCGCCGGCTCCCCGATGTGGGCCGCTCAGCGCCGCCCGCGCCTCGGTCGCTCCTTCTTGCGGAGCGCGCCGCTCTCCCACGCGGCGGTCGCGCGCGAGAGCGGTCGCGGTCCGGGATCGGCCGGCATGAAGCGGGCGGAGAGCGAGGCGATCTCGCTCGCCACGGCGGAGATCGCGTCGCGCGGCAAGCCCGACGGCGCGCGCTCGCCGACGGGGCCGCTCGCGCGCTCGCAGAAGAACGTCCGGCACCCGAACGGACGAGCCGCGTAGACGATGCAGCGCCCGTCGTCGCCGAGCAGCGTGCAGCGTCGCTCTCCCGCCACCGGAAGCGTGCGCCGCTTCGGGATCCCGCCGCGCGCCCGAACGGCGCGCTCGAGCTCCGCGAGCTCCACCGCCGTCGGGTACGGCTCGCGTCCGGTCACCCCGAAACGGCAGCAATCGGTGCTCGCGTCGCATCGCCAGCCCTCGAGCTCCGCGTCGATCTTCGCGTAGAGCGCTCGCAGCTCGGCGAGCGCACCGCGACTTTCGCCGCCATCACCGCGATCTTCGCCACGCTTTTCGTCGCGCGAGGATGAGGCAGACGAGCTCGAGCGGCGCGGCATACGGTCCTTCTCGTAGCGTCGGCCCGACTAAGATACGAAATAGTACACCGTGGCTTCGGCTTCTTCCCGCCCGCGCCTCCGCCCCATCGAAACCATCGTCGTCCAGGACCGCCGTCTCGGACGCGCCCTCATGCTCCGCGATACGCAGGGCGTGGCGCTGTCGCACGCCGTCCTCCCCATGGCGGTCGTGCCGATCGTCGGGCGCTTCACCGGCGCGCTCACGTGCGAGCAGATCGCCCGCGAGGCGTCGAACGAGCTGGGCGAGACGATCCCGGTCGAAATCGTCGTCAAGCTCGCGACCGAGCTCGAGGAGGCGCTCTTCGTCGACGGCGCACCGTACCGGCGTGAGCGCGCCCGCATCGAGCGCGAGTTCGCGGCCTCCCCCGTCCGCGAGGCGTCGCACGCGGGCGGCGCCTACTACGACGATCCGGTCGAGCTCGCGGCCTACATCGAGACCGAGTGCCTCGGCACGCGGCCTCGCGAGGGCAAAGGCAAGAAGGCGGACACGGCCAAGGCAGGACCGGCGAGCGGTACGAACGGCGCCAACGGCACCAACGGCACGACCGACGCATCGCGCTCGTCGTCCTCGTCGTCGAGGCTCGTCGGTCTCGTCGCTCCGCACATCGATCCCTGGCGCGGCGCGCGCTGCTACGGCGCCGCGTACCGCGCGCTCGCCGAAGCGCTGCCGAGGGACGTCGACACGTTCATCCTCTTCGGCACGTCGCACGCGCCGATGCGCGAGCCGTTCGCGCTCTGTCGCAAGACGTTCGCCACGCCGCTCGGCCCGATGGAGGCCGACTTCGACGCGATCGACGCGATCGCCCAGGCCTGCGACTTCGATCCGTACGCGGATCTCTTCAACCACAAACGCGAGCACTCGCTCGAGTTCCAGGCCGTCTTCCTCCGTCACCTGCTCGGGCTGCAGGGCCGAAAGGCGCGCATCGTCCCGATCCTCGCCGGGCTCGGCGAGCAGCAGAGCACCGGCGCCTCCCCTTCCCGCTCGCGATCGGTCATGCGCTTCCTCGACGCGGTACGGAAGATCGTCGAGAGGAAGCGCGCCGTCGTCATCGCCGGCGCCGACCTCGCGCACGTCGGTCCCCGCTTCGGCGATCCGCGACCGTTCGACGAGAAGGAGCGCAGCGAGCTCGACCGGACCGATCGCGAGTCGCTCGCCCGCGCCAGCCGCGTGGACGCCGAGGCCTTCTGGGAGCACGTCTACGCCGACCTCGACACGCGTCGCGTCTGCGGCCTCGCCCCCGTCTACTCGCTCCTCCGCACGATCGAGCCGAGCGCCCGCGGCGAGGTCCATCACTACGAGCAGACGATCGATCCAGACGAAGGCTCGATCGTGAGCCACGCCGCGATGGGGTTCTACCTTTGAAGTCGTCGAACGGCGACGCGCCTCGCTCCGAAGCCGCACGCTCCGAAGCTCCGACGAGCGCCGTGCCCACTCCGCGCGTCGCGACGCCGGAGGTGACGCCCCAGCGCTGGCCGTCGTGCGAGATCCCGCCGCTCCCTCCCGCGCGCGGCTACGAGTCTTCGGCGACCGCCGAGCTGTACCCGCGCTACGAGGACGTCACGCAGGACGGCCGCGTGCAGCTCACGACGCTGATGCCCGGCCTCGGCGCCGTCTGGCGCGCCCTCGGCAGCGACGATAAAATCGAGGTCTTCCGCGCGCAAGGCATCCTCCCGATCCTGCGCCGCCTCGTCATCACCGGCGAAGACGGCCCCTTCAGCGTCCACGTCCCCGTCCGCGTCTCGGGCACGTGGCGCCTCGCTCGCGAAGCAGGCGGAGAGCGCATCTTCCTGAACATGTGGCTCGAGGCGCGCGCCCCGATCGCGATGACGCTCGCGCCCCCGCCCGCCCCCGACGCCGAGCGCGTCGTCGTCGGCCGCCTCTACGCCGAGCACGTCGTCACGCGCCCGTTCGCCCCGCCCGCCGAGCGCAAGGTCACGCGGCTCGACCTTCCTGGCATCCCCGCCGTCCCCGAAGACGAGCACCCGTTCGAGCCGGCCGAAGACCTCGTGGCCGGCCACACCCTCGAGCCGGTGCGCGACCACGTCTTCGGCATGATGCACACCGACTCGAACCAGCACGTAAACTCCCTCGTCTACCCGCGCCTGTTCGAGGAGACGGTCGTGGACACCGCCGTCCGGGCCGGGGTCCTCGAAAAGCCCGAGACCCTCCTGGCCCGCGCCGTCGAGCTCCGCTACCGCCGCCCCTTCTTCGCGGGCGAGCGCGCGACCATCGCCCTCCACGCCCGCCCCATCTCGGCCGGCCCACGCCGGGCCGTCGCCGTCGGGACCTTCAGCCCGGCCGGCCAGCCCCCCGGGGCCCCGGCCCCGAAGCCGAGCTGCGCCGTCGCCATGTGGCTGGCGTAGAAGATCGCGAGCCGGTGTTGACGTCGTCCAAACCTTGGCCTATTAGGCTCTGGCGACGCGGTGACGCGTCCGTGAGCTCTGCGGGAGTAACTCAGTGGTAGAGTGCCACCTTGCCAAGGTGGACGTCGTGGGTTCAAATCCCATCTCCCGCTCCGACGAAGCCCGGCCCTGGTGCCGGGCTTTTACGTTTCTGGCCGCGAGGAAGCGGTGGGCGTGCGGCGGTGTGGGGGGGATCGTCGAACCCAGTCGTGGGGTCCCAGGCCGTTCACGAGCGAAGAAGTCCGGGTCAGTCGGGGCCTCCTGCTCGTCACGCGCTGCGCGTCCCTCGACCGCATCCGCCGTGCCCACGCCGACTCCAGACTGATCCGGCTCTGCTTCACGATGGCCGCGAGTGGAACTCTACAGGCCCCATACGAGCGGCGGTGAAGGCAGAGCCTATGTCGTGCTTCCCGATCGCCGGGGTGCGTGCGGCGGCAAGCACGGCGGAGCCCTTCCTGAGCCGGTGCGAGGACAACGGCCTCGTGTTCGCGCCGGTCAGAGCCGCAGACGCTGACGGTGAGCACTCGTCACGCGCTTGAGATCCCCATCTCAACGCTCGGTGGATGTGCATCTCGCTCGGCCGCCGTGTGCTCTTCCGACAGCGCACTACATTGCGAAGGAACCGATGTCGTGTCGCGCATCGATGGGCGCGGTAGGATCGCCGGTCCTGCGGAGCAGAGCGCTCCCCATCCGCTGGTCCGTGGTGCCAACGCACGGATGCGGGCTCGACGCAGCTGCATCGCATGCGTTCACCACGACTACGCTGCAACCCTGCGCAACCATCGCGACACGTATAGGGCTCGCGCCTCGTCCACTGCAATGGCGAGCGCGAGTTCGACTGGTCGACCTGTGCTTCGACGCGTGCACGGAGCCGAGCGACGGCGAGACATGGATTACGACTCTTCACAGCGGCACGCTCCCTCATGCTCCGTCTGGGGCCACGTCGGCACCACTGTCCGAGTCTAAGTCGGACGATCCCTGCTCGCTGCACGCGAGGCGGGCAAGC
>ERZ777003.379-NODE-379-length-89364-cov-8.518425_pt1 | contig 89364 bp, 73 predicted proteins | sample MGYA00374956_ERZ777003 | MGnify/ENA primary metagenome ERZ777003 (study PRJEB29302, sample SAMN06268252) | bioreactor metagenome | isolation source: Joint BioEnergy Institute, California, USA | place: USA:Joint BioEnergy Institute, California, USA | collected...
CCGGCCCCCGTCCCCCCCGGTCGCGGGGCCCGGCCCCGGTCGAGATGACCCGGGTGCCGCCCCGCGACCGGGCGGGCGGGTCAGCCGGACGCCCCGGCGCCGACGATCGCGGTCAGGACGTCGTCCAGGGTCACCACGCCCAGCGGCGCCCGGCCGTCGCTGACCAGCACCATGTGCCGGCGCTGGCGGCGCATCGCCAACAGCAGGTCGGCCAGGGTCTCCTCCGGCGGCACCACGGCCAACGGTCGGACCAGGGTCGCCGGTACCGGGACGTACCGGTCCGCGCCCTCGTACCCGAGCACGTCCTTGACGTGCACGAAACCCAGGACCCGGCGGGTGGACCGCTCGACCACCGGAAACCGGGACCGCCCGGTGCGGGTCGCGAGTGCCTCCAGTGTGGCGGGCGAGACGTCGTCGGCGACCGTGGTCACCTCGGCCCAGGGTCGCAGCGCGTCGGCGGCGGTCCGGCGGTGCAGCGCCAGTGCCCCGGTGATCCGGGCGTGCTCCTCCGGATCCAGCAGTCCCTCGGTCCGCGCCTGCGAGACCAGCCCGGCCAGCTCCTCGGCGGTGAAGACCGTCTTCACCGCGTCCGTGGCCTCGATCCGCCACAGCCGCAGGAAGCGTGTGGAGATCCACTTCATCGCCAGCAGCAGCGGCTTGGTGGCCCGGCAGAACGCCAGCATCGCCGGGCCGAGCCAGAGCGCGGACGGCTCCGGACCGGCCAGGGTGATGTTCTTCGGCACCATCTCGCCGACCACGGTGTGCAGGAAGACCACCACGCCGAGCGCGAGGACGAAGGCGACCGGGTGTACGGCGTCGGCGGGCATCCCGAACGCGTGGAACGGCTGCTCCAGCAGGTGCGCCAGCGCGGGTTCGGCGATCGCGCCGAGCCCGAGCGAGCAGATGGTGATGCCGAGCTGCGCCCCGGCGACCATCAGCGGGATCTGGTTCATCGCCGACAGCGCCCACCGGGCGCGCCGGGAGCGTGCCGCCAGCGGTTCGACGACGGTACGCCGCGAGGCGATCAGGGCGAACTCGCTGCCCACGAAGAAGGCGTTGCCGAGCAGCAGCCCGACGGCGACCAGAAGCTCGGTCACCGGCGCTCACCCGGCTTCCCGGCGCGGACCACCCGGACCCGCGCGACGCGGTGCCGCTCCACCTCGACCACGGTGAACTCGTAGTCGTCCTCCGTCACGGTCTCCCCGGCGACCGGTACGTGACCGAGCCGCGCCATCAGGAACCCGGCCAGGGTCTCGTACGGCCCCTCGGGCAGCGAGAACCCGGTCTGCTCCGCCAGCTCGTCCGCCCGGAGCACCCCGTCGACCAGCAGAACCCGCTCCTCGCCGGGCTCCGTCGGCGCGGCCGGCTCGTCGGCGTCGCGCACGTCGGCCCTGCCGGCGCCCGGTGCGGCACCGCGCGGCCGTGCCGCGCCGCCCGACGGTGCGGCGGCGTCCCCGGCGACGGAGAGGGCACCGGCGCCGGCGGGCAGGGGCTCGCCGCGCGGGACGACGGCCGCGCGGTCGGCGGCGGCCGGTTTCGGGATGGTGACCGGTCCGACCGCGTCGAACTCGTCGGCGATCTCCCCGACCAGTTCCTCCACCAGGTCCTCGACGGTGACCACGCCGTCCGTGCCGCCGTACTCGTCGACCACGATCGCCAGATCGGCGTGGGCCGCCCGGAGCGCGGCGAGGACGCTGTCGAGGTCGAGGCTCTCCGGCACGAACACCGGCTCGCGGGCGACCGCCCGCACGGGGGTCGACGCTCGCGCGGCCACCCGCCGCTCCGGCGGCACGCCGAGCGCGTCGACCACCCCGGCCACCCCGGTCACCACGTCGAGGGTCGACTCGTACACCGGAAACCGGGTCCGACCGGTCCGCCGGGACACCGCCAGCAGCTCGGCGACCGTGGCGGTGGCCCGCAGCGCGACCACGTCCACCCGGGGTGTCATCGCCTCGGCGGCCCGCTTGTCGCCGAACCGGATCGTTCGCTGCAGCAGCATGGCGGTCTCCCGGGGCAGCGCGCCCGCCTGCGCCGAGATCGCCGCCAGCAGGCCCAGCTCCTCCGGTGACCGGGCGCTGGCCAGCTCCTCCTGCGGCTCCACACCGAACCGGCGGACCAGCCAGTTCGCCGAGTCGTTGAGCGCCCGGATCAGCCAGCCGAAGATCCGGGAGAAGGCACGCATCGGTCCCGCGGTGGCCAGCGCCGCCGGCATGGGCCGGGCCAGTGCGGCGTTCTTCGGCACCAACTCGCCGAAGAGCATCGACAGCAGGGTCGCCAGGGCGAGAGCGAACAGCCGGGCCACCTCGTCGGCGGCCTCTCCGGCGACCGGCCGTACGGCCGGTGTGAAGAGCCGGGCCAGCGCCGGCTCGGCGAGGTAGCCGGTGAGCAGGGCGGTGATGGTGATGCCGAGCTGGGCACCGGAAAGCTGGAAGGACAGTTCCCGCAGCGCCCTGCGGACCGTGCGGGCCCGGCGGTCGCCGCCGGCCGCCCTGCGGTCGATCTCGGCCCGGTCGACGGTGACCAGGGCGAACTCGGCCGCCACGAAGAACGCGTTGCCGCCGGTGAGCAGGGCGAAGCCAAGCAGCGGCAGGATTGCTGTGAGCAGTAGGGCGTCGATGGTCGGTCACCTCTGCCGTGGGGTGCGTCCTGCCCACGGATAACAAGCACAGTACCGGTCCACGGCCCAGCTTCCGAGCCCTGCCGAACGGATCGGTCCCCGTCCGCGGGGTGCCGGCGGCCCACCGGCCGGGCGGGTGGGTACCGCCGTCGCACGGTACGGCCACGCCGCGGCTACGTCCGATCCCGGTTCACCCTTCTGATGTGGCTTGGGGAGGGTTGGATGTCGAACATCAGGGTTTGCTCGGGCGTGGGCGACTAGCGTCCACCACATGATCAGTGCTAGCGAGGTGCTCGCAGCCGAGCCGACACCGCTGACCGGGATCGCCGGTTGGGTCACCGACCTGATGGACACGCTCGGCGCCCCCGGTGCGGGTCTGGCGGTGGCGCTGGAGAACCTCTTCCCGCCGCTACCGAGCGAGATCATCCTGCCGCTGGCCGGCTTCGCGGCGAGCCGCGGTGAGATGAGCCTCGTCTCCGCGATCTTCTGGACGACCCTCGGCTCGGTGGTGGGTGCGCTGGCGCTCTACTACGTCGGCGCCCTGCTCGGCCGCGACCGCACCCGCGCACTGGCCTCCCGACTACCGCTGGTGAAGCTCAGCGACGTCGACCGGACCGAGGCGTGGTTCGTCCGGCACGGCAGGGGGACCGTGTTCTTCGGCCGGATGATCCCGATCTTCCGGAGCCTGATCTCGATTCCGGCCGGCGTCGAGCGGATGGAGCTCGGGACGTTCCTGCTCTGCACCGCCCTCGGCAGTCTCATCTGGAACACCACGTTCGTCGCCGCCGGCTACGTGCTCGGCGAGAACTGGCGTCTGGTCGAGGAGTACGCCGGAATCTTTCAGAATCTTGTGATCCTGGTGGTCGTGTCCGCGGTGGCCTGGTTCGTGATCTCCCGGCTGGCCCGGCGTGACCGCCCACCTCGGAACCACCGCCGGAGCTGACCGCACGCAGCCGGCGGCCGGGGCGGGGCCGACACCCGCGCGTCGGTCCCGCCGCCCCGGGGGCGAACCGACCCGTGCCTCAGGCGCCGGCCTCGGCCGGCACCGTCGGGGCCGACTTCTCCGGACCGGCCGGCTTGACGGAGCGGAGCAGGACCGTGGCGACGTCGACCACCTCGACCCGGTCGGCCGCGCCCTTGCCGTTGACGCCGTCGTTCAGCATCGTGCTGCAGAACGGGCAGCCGACCGCGATGGTGCGCGCTCCGGTGGACAGCGCCTCCTCCACCCGCTCGACGTTGATCCGCCGGCCGATCCGCTCCTCCATCCACATCCGGGCACCGCCGGCACCGCAGCAGAACGACCGCTCCTGGCTGCGCGGCAGCTCGATCAGGCTGCCGGCCCGGCCGTCCGCGGCACCGCCCCGGACGGCGGCGTCGAGCACCTCCCGGGGTGGGGTGAACACCCGGTTGTGCCGGCCGAGGTAGCACGGGTCGTGGTACGTCAGTCCGCCGTCGACCGGCTGCACCGGGACGAGCCTGCCGGTGGCGACCAGGTGAGCCAGCAGCTGGGTGTGGTGTACGACCTCGAACTCGCCGCCGAGCTGCCCGTACTCGTTGCGGAGGGTGTTGAAGCAGTGCGGGCAGGTCGCGACGATCTTGCGCCTGCTCTTCTCCCGCCCCTCGAACGCCTCGTTGAGGGTCTCCACGTTCTGCTGCGCGAGCATCTGGAAGAGGAACTCGTTGCCCATCCGCCGCGCCGGGTCCCCGGTGCAGGTCTCGCCCTCGCCGAGGATGGCGAAGCTGACCCCGGCCTCGTGCAGCAGGGTCGCCACCGCGCGGGTGGTCTTCTTGGCCCGGTCCTCGAACGCACCGGCACAGCCGACCCAGAAGAGGTACTCGAAGTCGTCGACCTCGCCGACCCGGGGCACCTCGAAGCCGAGGCCCTTGGTCCAGTCCTCCCGGGTGTCCGGCGGGGCGCCCCACGGGTTGCCCTTGTTCTCCAGGTTGCGCAGCATCACCCCGGCCTCGGCCGGGAAGCTCGACTCGATCAGCACCTGGTAGCGGCGCATGTCGACGATGTGGTCGATGTGCTCGATGTCGACCGGGCACTGCTCCACGCAGGCCCCGCAGGTGGTGCAGGACCAGAGCACGTCCGGATCGATCACACCGTTCTCCGCCGCGCCGCCGATCAGCGGCCGGTTCGCCTCGGCGAGGGCGAGGACGTCGACCTTCGCCAGCTGTTCGGCGCTGGCCTTCTCCTCGCCGGACGCGTCCTTGCCGCCACCGGCGAGCAGGTACGGCGCCTTGGCGTACGCGTGGTCACGCAGCGACAGCACCAGCAGCTTGGGCGACAGCGGCTTGCCGGTGTTCCACGCCGGGCACTGCGACTGGCAGCGCCCGCACTCCGTGCAGGTGGTGAAGTCGAGCAGGCCCTTCCAGGTGAACTGCTCGACGTGGGCGACGCCGAACTGGTCGGACTCCGGGTCGGCCTCCTCGAAGTCGAGTGGCTTGCCCCGGCTCATCATCGGGCGCAGCCCACCGAGCCCGGATCCCGGACGGCCCGGATCCCGCTTGAAGAAGATGTTGAAGAAGGCCGCGAACCGGTGCCAGGCGACGCCCATGGTGACGTTCAGGGCGATGACGATCACCCAGGTCATCGAGATGGCGATCTTCACCAGCGCGGTGACGCTGGTCCCGGCCGACCAGGCCGGCAGCAGGTTGCCGACCGCGTGGCTGACCGGGGTGGCCCAGAACGGGAACTCGAAGTGGTCGGTGGCGACCTTGAAGCCCCGGATCAGGAATCCGCAGACCAGTACGGCGAGGACCACGGCCTCGACGAAGTAGCCCTGCCACATGGTGGACCCGGTGAAGCGGGAGCGCCGCTTCGGGTTGCCGGGGCGGTTGGCGAGTCTGACGGCGATCAGCACCAGGATGCCGACCACACCGAGGACGCCGATCAGCTCGGTGACCAGGCCGTAGACCGTCCAGGAGCCGATCACCGGCAGCCCGCCGGTCGGAGTCACGACCTCGAAGTACGCCTCCAGGACCAGCAGGGAGAGGATGATGAAGGCCACCATCACGAACCAGTGGGCGGCCCCCACGACGCTCCAGCGGAGCATCCGGGTGTGGCCGAGTGTCTCGACCAGCATGGTCCGGAGTCGGGTGCCACGGTCGGTGAAGCGCTCCGGATCGGGCTGGCCCAACCGGATCACCGACACCATCCGCAGCACGGCGCGGACCGCGAGCCATACCGCGGCCACGGTGATGGCGGCCGCGAGGACCGTGGTGACGACCTGGACGCTGCCCATGCCCTCTGTGCCCTCCCCGTCTCCTGCCTGCCCTGAGCTGTCGGCCGCCTCCGGCAGACGCTGCGGTTCAGCGACGACAGCGATGTGTTGCAGCCTACGCGGGAAGGTTACTCACTGGTAAGGTGACCTTGCTCGCAGCAACCCTTCGGCACCCTGCGAACACCTTAGGCCAGGTCAGCCGCGGTCGGTAGGGGGGCGGACCGATCAGATCAGCGCCAGCGGGACAGCAGTGCCAGCGAACCAACCATCGCGCCGAAGCCGATCGCGAGGTTCCAGTAGCGCCAGGTGGCGACCGGGTACTGCATCTCGGAGAGGTAGAAGACCACCAACCAGCCGATCCCAAATACGATCATGCACACTGCCGTGACCGGCAGCCAGACCGGACTGGGCTTGCGGGTCACCGCGGTGGCGGTCGGCCGCACGTCCGCCGGCGGGGTGTACACCTTCTTCTTACGGACCTGAGACTTGGGCACGGCGCTCTCCTGCGGGGTGGTGATCCTCGTCCGGCCTACAACCGGGCGCAAGGGCGACGGTGCATGGCCAATAATGTTCGGCAGCTAGCGTAGTCGCGAGAGCCCGTTCAGGCCACGGACCCCGGTCAGGTGGGCGCGGAAGACTGACTTTACCGATAGTCGACAGCATTCTGCCAGACCGGGACATAATCGACTGAACAACTGACCCCGGAGGGAGGCTCGGTGGAGTACACATCCGGCGCGACCTCCTGGCAGAAGGTGCTTCGTCGGGCGGCCGTGGCGCTCCTCCCCCGCCGTACGAGGCCCCGCCGTCCGGGCTGGTCGGTCGGGGTACCCCTGATCACCCTCGCCGCCGGCCTGCTGTTCACCACGACGGCCACCACCGCCGACGGCACCGCCCTGCGCGAGGACCGTCGTCCTCAGCTCGCCCAACTCATCGAGGAACGCCGTGAACAGGTCGCGGCGGGCCAGGCGCGGGCGGCCGATCTGCGGGCCGAGGTCGAGGCCCAGACCGCCGCCCTGGCCGGTTCCGACAGCCGGATCGCGGCCCAGCAGGGGCGGGCGGAGGCCAACCGGGAGGCGGCCGGCTTCACCGCCCTGACCGGACCGGGGATCACCGTGGAACTGAACGACGCTCCCCAGGACGGCAGCAGACCGGTGGGCGCCAGCAACGACGACCTCGTGGTCCACCAGGGCGACGTACAGGCGGTGGTCAACGCGCTCTGGGCGGGTGGGGCCGAGGCCATGGCGATCATGAATGTCCGCGTCCTCTCGACCAGCGCGGTACGCTGCGTGGGGAACACCCTGCTGCTACACGGCCGGGTGTACTCGCCACCCTTCCTGATCACCGCCATCGGCGATCCGGCCGCACTCCAGCGAGCCCTCGCCGCCTCCGAGGGGGTCCGGTTGTTCAAGGACGCCGTCGAACACTACCAGCTCGGCTACCGGGAAACCGTGGAGTCGAGCGTCACCGTGCCGGCGTACGACGGTCCCGGCGGTCTGCGCTCCGCCGAGGTCATTCCGGAGTGACTCCCGTGCCAGGCGACGACCCGCACTCGGCGGCCCTGAGCGGCCGACACCATGCCTCGGATCGTGACGACCCGACCGTTGTCGTCTCCCGGCCGCCAGACCTCCCGCACACCGGCTCCGACCGCGGTTCCGCCCATCCCTTCGGCGATTACGGGCAACCGCTGGTCACCGGCGGTGAACCGGGGTACCGCCGAGCCACCTCCGACATGCCGGAGCCCCAACCCCGGGCTGCTTCGCACCCGGACCCCTGGATGCCGGCGTCTCCGACGTACGGCGCCACGCGGGAGACGTACGGCTCGAACGGGTACGAGCCGGACGCCCACGCCGGGCGGGACGCACCCGCCCGGGCCGACGCGTGGGAGACCGGGCGGACCGACGCGTGGGAAATCAGCCCTCAGACCGGCACCTGGGAGACCGGCAGCCGAACCGACACCTGGCAGCCCCACGGCCAGACCGACGCCTGGCAGGGCCACACCGACACCTGGGAGACCGGCAGCCGGACCGACACCTGGCAGCTGGACAGCCGATCCGGCGCCACCTGGGAGGACGCCGCCGGCCGGGCCGACGGCCAGAGCCACCAGGCGGACCCCGGTGGGCAGAGGCCAGCCTCCCACACCAACGGCTGGGACCTGGGCAGGGCCGCAGCCCCGGACCTCGCCACCGGGTCCGGGGCATGGACCGGTGCCACCCGATCCGACGACTGGGGGGCGTCGCCCACGACGTCCGGCGGGTGGGACGCGACGTCCACGACCCAGGCGTGGGAGGCCACGTCGACCACCGACGGGTGGAGCGCCACCGACGCGGGCGTCGACCCCGACCCCTGGCGACCCACGCCCGCGACCGACACCGGCCAGCGAACCCCGCAACCTGCGCCGGAATCCGACCGCTGGTCGCCGCTGGACGGCCCCGAGTGGCGCCCGTCGACGCCGGGGCCCGAGACCGCCCCGAGCCCGTGGTCACCGGCGGCCCCGGCCCCGTCCTTCGCCACGTCGTCGGATCCACTGACCGCCGGCCCGCAGGACACCGCCGCGCCCTCCGCCCTCACCCCGCAGATCCGACCCCCGGGGCCGGATCTGGGGCAGCCGTGGGAACACCTACCCCGGCCGGCGGACGAGCCGGATGCCACCTCCCCGGCGAGCGGCCCCCGGGAGGCCGGCGGCGCCGGAGACAGCCCGACCAGCCTCATCCCCCGGATTCCGGACGTCGATCCGGAGGCCACCGCCCTGATGTCCGCCGTGTCGGCCGGCCCGAAGGCAGGGTCGGACCGGCAGGCGGCGGTCCAGCACGCCGCTCCCACCGCCCGAACGGCCGAGTCGGTTCCGGATCCCGCCGGCGCCGGTCAGGCGCACCTGGCGGGTACCACCGCGTCGGGTGGCACGGCCTCGACCGTCGTCGGCCGGGCGCACCGCGACGACATCGAGGCCACGGCGTTCATCGGCATCATTCCGCCGACGCCGCCGCGGACCGACGAGCCCGACGGGGGCGACGCGGCGGCGCGGGGTGGCCGTCGGCCGAGGCGTGGCGAGCGGGTCGTACGACTGCGCCCGCAGCCGGTCGGCGAGGGCTACAAGAGTGTCTACTCGGAGCTGACCCGTCCCACGATCGGGTCGCGGATCCGCACCGGCGTCCGGGCCGCCGGTGAGGTGCTGATCACCCTGGGTCTGGTCGTCCTGCTCTTCGCCGGGTACGAGATCTGGGGTAAGTCGACCATCGTCAACGCGCACCAGGACGACCTGAGCCAGCAACTGGCCCAGGAGTGGGACGAGCCCGACCCCACGGTCGGCCCGACGACCCCCGCCACCGCCACCCCCTCGCCGACCAAGCCGGTCCAGGGCAAACCGATCGCCGGACTCTACATCCCCAAGCTGGACAAGCAGTGGGTCGTGGTGGAGGGCGTCACCCCTAAGGACATCCGCTACGCGCCCGGTCACTACCCGCGCAGCGCCATGCCCGGGCAGGTCGGCAACTTCTCGGTCGCCGGGCACCGCAACCGGGCCACCTTCTGGCGCCTGGACGAGCTGCGCAAGGGCGACGCGATCGTGGTCGAGGCGAAGGAGGCCTGGTACATCTACCACGTCTCGCAGACCCGGATCGTGAAACCGACACAGGTCGAGGTGGTCGCGCCGGTACCCGGCCGACCGGGTGTCAAGCCGACCAAGGCGATGTTGACCCTGACCACCTGCCATCCGAAGTTCGACAACTACCAGCGGCTCATCGTGCACGCCGAGCTGGTGCGGACCGATCCGAAGACGCCGGGAAGCCCGCGCCCGGCCGAACTGGGCGGTTGACCATGTACGCCTGGATCTGGCGCAAGCTGCCGTTCGGCCTGCCGGGGAAGTTGATCAGCTCCGTGCTGATCGTGGCGGGCGTCGTCGCCCTGCTCTGGTACGTCGTCTTCCCCTGGGCCGAGCCGCTGCTACCGTTCGACGACGTCCAGGTGGAGTCGACGGCGCCGGCGGAGGACGACCCGGCCGGCGATTCGGCCGTGGTCGACGGCGAGCAGGGCGACGCCGGCGACGAGCACGACATTCCCTACGACACCGAGCGCCAGAACACCCCGCCCCCGAGCCCGACCAGGTAGGTCCGATGCGCGTCCTCGTGATCGACAACTACGACTCGTTCGTGTTCAACCTCGTCCAGTACCTCGGCCAGCTCGGCGCCGAGTGCGAGGTACGCCGCAACGACGAGATCGAGGTCGCCGAGGTGGGCCGGCTGGGTGTGGCCGGGGTGCTGCTGTCGCCCGGCCCCGGCGCGCCGGACCGCGCGGGGATCTGCCTCGACGTCATCCGCGAGTACGCCGGCCGCCTGCCGATCCTCGGCGTCTGCCTGGGGCACCAGGCGATCGGCGCCGCCTTCGGCGCGTCCGTCGACCGGGCGCCCGAGCTGCTGCACGGCAAGACCTCCGAGGTACGGCACCGGGGCGCGGGTGTCCTCGCCGGGCTGCCGGACCCGTTCACCGCGACCCGGTACCACTCGCTCGCGGTGCGTCCCGAGACGGTGCCGCCGGAGCTTGAGGTGACCGGCTGGACCGAGTCGGGCGTGGTGATGGCGATGCGGCACCGCACGCTTCCCATCGAGGGCGTGCAGTTCCATCCCGAGTCGGTGCTGACCGAGGGCGGCCACCTGCTGCTGGCGAACTGGCTGGCCGTGTGCGGCCTGCCCGCCGCGTTGGACCGGGCCCCGGCGCTGGGCGCCGAGGTCGACGCCCGCCGTCGGGCGGCCTTCGCCGCCACGGTCTCCGGTCCGCCCGCCTGACCGCCCGCGGTCCGTCGTCGCGGCACGGTGCGGCGGGCGGTCCACGGCCCGCCGCCGGTCAGCGGGCCCGGGTCGGCGGTGGGGTGAGCGAGGGCAGGATTCCGCCGCCGCTGCCAGGGTCGTCCGGGGTGGTGGTGGTCGACGGCGTCGGCGAGGTGGGTGTCTGCGGGACCTCCGCCGCCGGCACGCTGACGGTGATGGTGATCACCGTGCCCTTCTTGGCGGTACCGGTCTTGCTCTGCCGCAGGACCTCCGGAGCCTCGCCCGGGGGTACCTCGTCGCCGTCGACCTGGTTGACCCGGAATCCGGCCTCCTTCAGGCGCCGCTGCGCCGCCTCGGGCGAGAGCCCGACCACGTTCGGCACCTGGACGATGTTGCCCAGGGAGACCTCGACGGTGACCTTGCTGCCCGGCTCCACGCTCTCACCGGATCCCGGGGTGACCTTCACCACCTCGCCCTCGGGCTCCGCGCTGTCGACGTCCTTGCGGTCGACCTTCAGGTCCATCTCCTCCAGCCGGGCCTTGACGAACTCGAAGGTGCCGCCGACCAGACCGGGCGGGATCGTCACCCTGCCCGGCCCCTGGCAGACCACGACCTCGACCTCGCTCTCCCGGTCGACCTCGCGGCTGGCCTGGGGATTCTGGCTGGTGATGCGGCCGACCTCGCAGTCCTTGCTGGTGTCCGGATCACCCACCCGCGTCTTCAGCCCGGCCTGCTCCAGTGTCCGCCGCGCCTCGTCGAGCGTGGAGCCGATCACGCTCGGCACCTGCACCTGCTGCGGGGCCTGGTTCATCAGCAGGGCGGTGACCAGGGCGATCACGGCCAGCACACCGAGGGCGCTGAGGGTGGCCAGCACCCAGGCGGAGGCCCGGCGGCGCCGGGCGTCGCCGACCCGGGCCGGTGGCGGCATCGGGCGGCTTCCGCCGGCCGGGATCGGACGGGTCGGCGGCTGTGCCATCGCCACGGTCTCCGCGTCGCGCAGCACCGGGGTCGCCATCACCGGCCGGCCGGCTGCGGCCCGGAGCAGGTCGGCCCGCATCTCGGCGGCGCTCTGGTAGCGGTTGAGCGGGTTCTTCGACAGCGCCTTCAGCACGATCGCGTCGATCGGCGGCGTGACGTCGGGGTTGATGTCGCTCGGTGCCGGTGGATCCTCCCGGACGTGCTGGTAGGCGACGCTGACCGGACTGTCCCCGACGAACGGCGGGTGGCCGCAGAGCAGTTCGAAGAGCACGCAACCGGCGGCGTACACGTCGGAACGGGCGTCCACCGCCTCGCCCCGGGCCTGCTCGGGGGAGAGGTACTGGGCCGTGCCGATCACCGCGCTGGTCTGGGTCATCGTGGTCGCCCCGCTGGCCAGGGCCCGGGCGATACCGAAGTCCATGACCTTGACCTGACCGGTCTGGGTCATCATCACGTTCCCGGGCTTGATGTCCCGGTGAATGATGTTGTGCCGGTGACTGAACTCCAGCGCGGCGCAGACGTCGGCGACGATCTCCAGGGCCCGGCGCGGCATCAACCGACCCTCGGCGGCGAGGACCTCCTTGAGGGTGCGGCCGTTGACGAACTCCATGACGATGAACGGCACGGTTTCGCCGGTCGGCGCGGTTTCCTCGCCGGTGTCGTAGACCGCGACGATCGCCGGATGGTTCAGCGACGCGGCGTTCTGCGCCTCCCGACGGAAACGCATCTGGAACGTGTCGTCGCGGGCGAGGTCGGTCCGAAGCATCTTGATCGCGACATCGCGGCCGAGTCGAAGGTCACGACCACGGTGTACCTCGGCCATGCCGCCGTACCCGAGCAGCTCGCCGACCTGATACCTGCCACCCAGCAGGCGGGCCTGCGCCGTCATCTCGTGTCTCGTCCTTCGCTCATCTCGTCACCCCGCCGGGAGGTCCGGCACGCTGCACCTGACGGTACGGCGCGCTCGCCCAATCGTCCCGTCCGGTTACCGACCACGGCTGTACCACCGCGGTCCGAATCCCCGGCAAGCTCTCATTGACGCGCTGCTGTTTTCTCCACTGATAGGCAATCACGCCCGAGCAGATCAACACCAACAGGCCCAGGACGAGAAAGAGCGCGATCAGGAGCGGACGACTCTCCGGCGCCGCCGGCACGGGCCCGACCGGTCGCGCCGGATAGGAGTAGGTCGACTCCTGGGGCCGGGGTGGCTGCGGCACGGCGGCCGCGCCCCGGCTGTAGCCGGCCGGACTGCCCGGTGCTGCGCTCGGCGGCCGGGATACCGACCCGGCCACCACCGACGGGCGCACCGGCGGCTGGGGCGGTACGGCCGGCGAGTGCGGCGCGGCGGCCGGCGGGGGGAAGGCCGATGCCACCCGCGCGATCGCGCCGGGCGCGGGCCGCGGTCCGGGCGGGGTCGGGACCGGCCCGTGCGGCAGCACGGCGGTGCCGGCCTGGGGCGGCCGTGGGGGTGTGGCGGCGCCCGGGTGGCCGGGCGACGCCGCGGCACCGATGGTGGCGGCCGCCTGGCGGGCGACCGCGGCCAGTTCGGCAGCGCTCTTCCAGCGGGCCGCCGGGTCCTTGGCCATCGCCCGCTCCACGATCGCCCGCACCGTCGGCGGAATGTCCGGCGGGAGCGGCCGCGGCGTCTCCCGGACGTGCTTCATCGCGATCTCGAGCGGCGTGTTGCCCTCGAACGGACGCCGGCCCGCCAGGCACTGGTACGCCACCACACCGAGCGCGTACACGTCGGAGGCGGGGGTGGCGACGGCCCCGGCGGCCTGCTCCGGCGAGATGTACGACGCGGTGCCGAGCACGGAGCCGGCGGCGGTGAGCTGACCGACCAGGTCCGACCGGGCGATCCCGAAGTCGGTGAGGACCAGCGTTCCGTTCGGCCGGACCAGCAGGTTGCCGGGCTTCACGTCCCGGTGCACGATGCCCTTGTCGTGGGCGGCCTGCAGCGCGTCGGCGGCCTGGGCGACCAGGGCCATCGTCCGGGCCGGGGTGAGCCGGCCGACCCGGCTCAGCGTCCGGGAGAGCGCGTCGCCCTCGACGTACTCCATCACGAGGAAGGCGACCTGGTCGTCGTTGCCGTAGTCGTAGACGTCGACCACGCCGGGGTGGTTGATGGTCGCCATGGTCCGCGCCTCGCCCCGGAAGCGCTCGGCGAAGCCCGGCTCGTCCAGCAGGGCCGGCAGGAGAACCTTGACGGCCACGGTCCGGCCGAGCACCTCGTCGGTGCCCCGCCAGACGTCCCCCATCCCGCCGCCCGCGATCCGCTCGTCGAGACGGTAGCGGTTGCCGAGCAGCACTCCGGGCTTGAGCATCAGCGGCCTCCCCGGTCGGCGATGACCGCGCGCATGATCGCCCCGCTGATCCGGGCCGCCTCAGCGCTGCCGCCGGAGCCGGCACTCTCGAGGAAGACGCAGACGGCGGAGACCGCCTCGCCCCGGTCGTTGATCGCGAACCCGATGAACCAGCCGTGCTCGGGTCGGCCGACGCCGTTCTCGGCGGTACCGGTCTTGCCGCCGACCCGGTAGCCGCTGATCTGGGCGTTACGGCCGGTGCCGTTCCGCACCACGTTGACCATCATGTCCTGGAGCATCCGGGCGACGTCGCCGTCGACCGGCTGGCGAAGCTCCTTCGGCGCCGCCTTGTAGTACTGGGTGGTGCGGTCCGGGCCGAGCAGCCGGTCCACCAGGTACGGCCGCATCTGCCGGCCGTTGTTGGCGATCGCGGCGGCGATCATCGCCCCCTGCAGCGGCGTCATCCGGACGTCGTTCTGGCCGATCGAGGACTGGGCCACCGACGGCGGGTCGTCCTGGCCTCCCGGGGCGAGCATGTCCCCGGTCCGGCTGGCCGCCACCGGCTGGCCGTCGCCGTTGAGCCGACCCACGGTCAGCTCCTCGTCCTCGAAGCCGAACCTGCGGGCCTCGTCCTTGATCGCCTGGGCGCCGAGCTTGACCCCGAGCCGGGCGAAGCCGGTGTTGCAGGACTCGGTGAGCGCGTTCAGCAGCGTCACCTCGCTCTCCGGGCAGATGCTCGCCGCCGCGTTGCGAATGGGTTGGCCGGCGGTCGGGGGGAGCCAGGAGGAGCCGGCCGGGATCCTGGTCTGCGGGGTGTAACCCTGCTTCAGGGCGGCCGCCGTGACGATCACCTTCATGGTGGAGCCGGGCGGGAAGGTCTCGGAGAGGACCCGGTTCCGCAGCGGGCCGTCCTTGTCGGCCACCAGCCTGTCGTACGCCTCCTGGGCCTTCTTCGTGTCGTGGTCGGCCAGCGGGTTCGGGTCGAAGCTCGGCATCGAGACCAGCGCCTGGATCGCCCCGGTCCGCGGGTCGAGTGCCACGGCGGCGCCCTTGGTCGCCCCCACCCGGTTGTCGGCAAGCCCCTTGAAGGCCGCCTCCTGGGCCCGCGGCGAGATGGTGAGCAGCACGTCCCCGCCCGGGGTCTGCTTGCCGGTGAAGAGGTCCCAGAGCCGGTCGGGCAGGAGCTGGTCGCTGGTGCCGGCGAGAAACTCGTTCTCGCTCCGCTCCACCCCGGTGTCGGCGAGGTTGACCGGCTTGTAGCCGACGACGTGGGCGTAGACCTCGCCCTTGGGGTACGTCCGCAGGTACTTCAGGGTCCCGTCGGTCTCCCTGCTCGCCGTCAACGGCGTCCCGGCGGCCTCGATGATGCCGCGTTTGCGCTCGTACTCGGCGACCTGTACCCGTGCGTTGTAGTCGCTGTTGCGGTACTCGTCGGCCTTGATCGCCTGGACGTAGTTGAGGTTGACGAAGAGCAGGCCGAACAGGATCATCACCACGACGCCGACCCGACGCAGGGGAGCGTTCACGGTCTGATCACCTCCGTGGGGGCACCGTGGAGCTGGGCCGGCGGACGGGACGGCCCCCCGCTCGGCCGCGGTGTGCTCGCGGACTCGACGGGCCGGCGCGCCGCGTCGGAGATCCGCAGCAACGCCGCGATCAGCAGCCAGTTGGCCATCAGCGACGATCCACCGGCGGAGAGGAACGGGGTGGTCTGACCGGTGAGCGGGATGAGTTTGCTGATCCCGCCGACGATGACGAAGACCTGCAGCCCCAGGGTGAAGGAGAGTCCGCCGGCGAGGAGCTTGCCGAACGAGTCCCGGACGGCCAACGCGGCCCGCAGCCCGCGCTCGACGATCAACAGGTAGACCACCAGCAGCGACGAGAGCCCGAAGAGGCCGATCTCCTCACCCATCCCGGCGAAGATGAAGTCGTTGTGGACCTCCGGCACCAGGTCCGGCTGCCCGCCGCCCGGTCCGGCCCCGAACAGGCCACCGGTGCCGAGCCCGAGCAGACCCTGGACGAGCTGGTAGCCACCCTGGAACGGGTCCTCGAAGGGATCGAGCCAGATCTGGGCGCGCAGGTAGAAGTTGGCGAAGGGCCCGCCGACGGTCCCGCCGAGGAAGTACGCCAGGAACGCGCCGCCGAAGAACAGCAGCAGACCGATGATCAACCAACTGACCCGCTCGGTGGCGATGTACAGGGTGACCACGAACATGCCGAAGTAGAGCAGCGAGGTGCCGAGATCCTTCTCGAAGATCAGGACGAGGAGGCTGATCGCCCAGACCACGAGCACCGGACCCAGGTCGCGACCGCGCGGGAAGTCGATCCCGAGGAACCGCCGGCTGGCCAGCGAGAGCACCTCGCGCTTGCGGACCAGGTAGTAGGCGAAGAAGACCAGCAGGGCCAGCTTGGCGAACTCACCGGGCTGGATCTGCCCGACCCCGGGCACGATGACCCACAGCTTGGCGCCGTTGATCTCGGAGAACCGGCGGGGCAGCACGGCGGGGAGCATGACCAGCACGATGCCGGCCAAACCCAGGGTGTACGCGTACCGCGAGACGGCGCGGTGGTCGCGCATCAGCACCAGCAGCAGGGCGGCGAACACCACCGCGGCGAGGGTCCAGGCGAGCTGCCGACCGCCGATCCCGGCGAAGATCGGAAAGTCGGCCCGCTCGTCCGGTGTGACGTAGGCCAGGTCCAGCCGTCGGAGGAAGCCCACCCCGAGACCGTTGATCAGGGCGACCGCGGGCAGCAGCACCGGATCGGCGTACGGCGCCAGGAACCGGACCACCAGGTGCAGGGCGAGGAAGACGACGGTGACGGCGGCGGTCGGCACCCAGAAGTCGTGCGTCACCTCGTCCAGCAGGGTCGCCTCGACCGTCGCCGCGTACGCCGCGGTCAGCGCCATGGCGAACAGCAGCAGCGCCAGTTCGGCGTTACGCCTGGACGAGGCGAACCGGACACGGGGCAGCTCGCCCGTTGGTGCGGGCGTGGCTACCGATCCAGGCGGGGCGGTCACGATGTATCCCTCGGATCGTCGGAGCTGGCGCTATCCGACCGACCGGCAGTCCGTCGGATCGATGGCCGGCGGTAGCGGGTCGGACGGTGGCGCTTCGGGCGAGTCCGCCGGGGCGGCGGAGGTCCGTACGGTCTGGCCGGGGGTGGGGGTCGTGGTGCCGGCGGGCGACGGGCTCGGGGTGGCGGCCGGCGACGGCGAGGTGCTGGGAGCGGGCGTGGCCTCGGGCGACGGGCTCGGCGGGCAGATCGGCTTGAGGTTCGGGTTGCTCGGGTCGTCGTTGGTCAGTTCGGCGAGGCGGCGTTCGGCGTCCACGGCGTCCTTCGCCACGATGCCCTGCTTGACCTGCTCCTGCGCGGCGGGGGTCAGGTCGTCGAGCTCGGTGGAGCTGGTCCGGTGCACGGTGGAGAGCTCGAACCCGGCGATCTTGCCGGGAATGCCCTGAAAGACCGCCAGTTGGCCGTCCTCGGTCGCACCGACGTAGTACTGCCGCTGCGTGTAGTCCCAGCCGAACCAGAGCCCGCCGCCGACGGCACCGAGCAGCGCCACCACGAGCAGCGCGGTCCGGAGCGGGCGGCGCCGGGGGCGTTCGTCGTTCTCGTCACCGGAGGCGTCGGCGTCGTCGGCCGACTCGGGGCTGGACGGGCGTGGCGCGGCCAGTGCCGAGGCACGGGCGGCGGGGGTGGAGCTGTCCGCCGACGTCGCCAGGCCCCGGTCCCGGGAGGCCGCGCCCCCGACGATCGGGGTCGCCTCCAGGATGTCCTGGTCGCTGGCGTCGGCGATGATCACGGTGATGTTGTCGGGACCGCCGCCGCGGAGGGCGAGCTGCACCAGCCGCTCGACGCACTGCTGCGGGTCGGCGTACTCGCGCATGGTCTCGGCGATCGTCTCCGCGCTGACCACCCCGGAGAGGCCGTCGCTGCAGATCAGATAGCGGTCGCCGGGGAGGACCTGGCGGACGGAGTACTCGGGGTCGATGTCCCGGCCGTCCAGGGCGCGGGTGAGCAGGGAACGCTGCGGGTGGCTGTTCGCCTCCTCCTGGCTGATCCGGCCCTCGTCGACCAGCATCTGGACGTACGTGTCGTCCTTGGTGATCTGGGTGAACTCGCCGTTGCGGAGCAGGTACGCCCGGGAGTCACCGATGTGCACCATGCCGATCTTGCTGCCCGAGAAGAGCAGGGCGGTCAGCGTGGTGCCCATCCCCTCCAGGTGGGGGTTGGCGTCGACGGTTTCCCGCAGCTGCCGGTTGGCGGCGTCCACGGCCGAGCGCAGCGCGTCGACGAGGGCGTCGCCGGGAACGTCCTCGTCGAGCGGCGCGATGGCGCCGATGACGATGTTGCTGGCGACGTCGCCGGCAGCCATCCCGCCCATGCCGTCGGCGACGGCGAGGAGCCGTGGCCCGGCATAGACGGAGTCCTGGTTGCCGTCTCGGATCAGCCCACGGTCGCTGTGCGCCGCGTAACGCAGGGTCAGAGTCATGGCCGTAACTCGAGGGAAGTGCGGCCGATCCGGATCGGCACGCCGAGGGGGACGGGGGTAGGTCCGGTGACCTTAACGCGATCGAGGTAGGTCCCGTTGGTCGAGCCGAGATCTTCGACGTACCACTGACCGCCCCGGGGTACGAGTCGGGCGTGTCGGGCCGAGGCGTAGTCGTCCGTGATCACCAGCGTCGAGTCCTCGGCACGACCGATGGTGATCGGTGATTCACCGAGGGTTATCCGCGTGCCGGCGAGTTGGCCGCCGGTGACGACCAACTGGTGCGCGGCCCTGCCCCGTTTGACCCTCGCCGGCTTGCTCTGCCCCACGGTCGCCCCCACTCCGCGGGGCGCGGCGACGAGCCGGCTCGACCTCGCCCCGGCAAAGAGGTCCCGACGGATCACCCCGACCACCGTGAACACGAAGATCCACAGCAGGACGAGGAATCCGATCCGGGCAACGGTGAGGACGAACGGGTGCAAGGCGACTAACCGTCCACGCGGAAGGTGAGGGTGGTCGTACCCAACTGGATCATGTCGCCCGGGTTGAGCGCGACGGCGGAGACCCGTTGGCCGTTGACCATGGTGCCGTTGGTGGAGCCGAGGTCGGTGAGGACGACCTGGTTGCCGTCGTAGTCGATCCGGGCGTGGCGCCGGGAGATCCCGACGTCGGGGAGCCGGAGGTTGGCCTGGTCACCCCGGCCGATGATGGTGGAACCCATCTGGAGCGGGTACGTCCGGCCGTCACCCGACACCAACCGGACGTTCCGCCCGCCGTGGTGTCCCGGCGGAGGCCCGTACCCGCCGCCCTGGTCGTAGGGCGGGTGGTGGTAGGCGGGCTGACCGGGAGCGTCGTACGGTGACGAGTGCACGGGGGCGATGTCACCGCCGGTGTAGACCTCGGCGGTGACCCGGAACATGCCGGTGTCCAGCCCGTCGCCGCGCTCGATCTCGACGATCACGTCGCCGTAGACCGTCCAGGCCTGCTCACCGATGAACTCCGCCTGCGACTGTGCCAACTCCTGGGCGAGCGCGGCGGCGTACGGCGCGAGCCGGCTGTGGTCGTAGGGCGAGAGGTCGATGACGTAGCGGTTGGGAACGAGGGTGCGCCCGCCAGCGAGGATCGCCTTGTGCGCCTCAGCCTCCCGCTGCATCGCGTTGAGGATCTCGACGGGGTGCACGACCCCCTTGAACACCTTCGCGAAGGCCCCCTCGACCAGGCCCTCCAGACGCTTCTCAAAGCGTTGCAGCACGCTCACCGGCTCCTCCTCGGGTTCCGAGGACATGATGGTATCCGGCCACCGCACGTGCAGCCCGCACGCCGCTCGGCCGCCTGCTGCCGGCCTCTCCTCCGCGGCCGGCGTCCGTCGTGCTACCCTTCCACCCGCTGCGGGCGGTAACGCCAGCGGCGGCAACAGGGATAGCGTAGTATGTCCCGGCACACGCCGAAGAGTGGGCTGGCAGACACATCGTTATGGTCTCGTAGCGATACTGTCTCTGGCGCACTCGGGGACGAGCCGGTTTGCTCCTGACCCGTTCCGGGGTTAGGGTTCGGCAGGGCTCGCGCCTCACATGGGGAAGTGGCGGAATGGCAGACGCGCACGGTTCAGGTCCGTGTGCCCGAGAGGGCGTGGGGGTTCAACTCCCCCCTTCCCCACCACACCGGAGGGGCTCCGTGACGACCACGGGGCCCTTCTTTCATATCGGGACGAGGTCGGCGCCGCGCTATGCTCCGGTGGTTTCCGACCTCCAGAGCAGGAGTGACGTGTGAGTGTCGCGTTGGTGACCGGATCCGGCGGTCTGATCGGATCCGAGGCGGTCCGGCACTTTGCCGGACTCGGTCTTGACGTGGTCGGTATCGACAACGACATGCGCCGGCGGTTCTTCGGTGCCGAGGCGTCGACCGCCTGGAACGTCCGGCGGCTCACCAACGAGCTCGGCGCGGCGTACACCCATCACGACATCGACATCCGCGACCGTGACGCACTGGCGAAGATCTTCAGGCGGTACGGCCGTGACATCGCCGTGGTGATCCACACCGCCGCCCAGCCGTCGCACGACTGGGCGGTGCGCGACCCCTACACCGACTTCGACGTCAACGCCGGCGGCACGCTCAACGTGCTGCAGAACGTCCGCGAGCACTGCATCGAGGCACCGGTCATCCACTGCTCCACGAACAAGGTCTACGGCGACCGGCCGAACAGCCTTCCGCTGGTCGAGCTGGAGACCCGGTGGGAGCTGGAGCCGGGGCACCCGTACTACGACGGCATCCGGGAGGACATGCCGATCGACGCCTCGCTGCACTCCGTCTTCGGCGCCTCCAAGGTGGCCGCCGACATCATGGTGCAGGAGTACGGGCGCTACTTCGGCATGAAGACCGCCTGCTTCCGCGGCGGCACCCTGACCGGCCCCGCGCACTCCGCCACCGAGCTGCACGGCTTCCTGGCGTACGTCATGCGGTGCAACATGGAGCGCCGGACCTACAAGATCTTCGGCTACAAGGGCAAGATGGTCCGGGACGCCATCCACAGCCACGACGTGGTCACCGCCTTCGAGGCGTTCTTCCGCAACCCGCGCTCGGCGGCGGTCTACAACCTCGGCGGGGGGCGGCACTCCAACTGCTCGCACCTGGAGGCCTTCGCCCTGGCGGAGCAGATCACCGGCAAGGAGATGATCACCGAGTACCACGAGGCCCACCGGATCGGTGACCACCAGTGGTGGATCGGGTCCAACGCCGCGTTCCAGGCCGACTACCCGGACTGGAAGCAGGTGTACGACGTGCCGATGATCCTCCAGGAGATCTACGAGGCCAACGTCGACAAGTGGGTGCCGCGGTCCGGGGAGCGGGCGTGACCGAGCGGATCGGCCGGCTCCGGGGTGAGGCCGGTCGGGTCCGTCGGTGGACGGTGGCAGCGGCCGGCAGGCGGACGCAGCGGGGAGAGGCATGATCTCGCGAGGCAAGCGGAACGTCCTCGGCGTCCTCGTCGACGCGATCGACTACGAGGCGGCGACCGAGCAGGTGGTGGCGGCCGGTCGGGAACGCCGGCCGTTCGCGCTGACCGCGCTGGCGGTGCACGGCGTGATGACCGGGGTGCTGGACCGGGCGCACAACGCCCGTCTCAACGCCTTCGACGTGGTCACCCCGGACGGCCAGCCGGTCCGGTGGGCGCTGAACCTGCTGCACCGCGCGGCCCTGGCCGAGCGCGTCTACGGGCCGGACCTGACGCTGAGCGTGTTGTCCCGGTTCGCCGACGAGGGAATGCCGGTCTACCTGTACGGCTCCACCGAGGAGACGCTCGCCCGCCTGGTACCGGCGCTGGAGCGGATGTTCCCGTCGTTGAAGATCGCCGGGGTGGAGGCGTCCAAGTTCCGCACGGCGCGACCGGGTGAGGACGCGGAGATCGCCGACCGGATCCGCTCCTCCGGCGCCCGCCTGGTGCTGGTCGGGCTCGGCTGCCCCCGGCAGGAGATCTTCGCGTACGCCATGCGGCCGCTGCTGGACATGCCGCTGATGGCGGTCGGTGCGGCCTTCGACTACCACGCCGGCCTGCTCCGCAAGCCGCCGCGCTGGATGCAGCGGGTCGGTCTGGAGTGGCTGTGGCGGTTCGGCCTGGAGCCGAGGCGGCTCTTCCACCGGTACATGGTGCTGAACCCGGCGTACGTGGGGCGGCTGACCGCGCAGAAGTGCGGCTGGTGGAAGCCGACCCCGCCCCCGGCGGCGACCGAGCGTCTCGCCACGTTCCCGGTCTGACCGTCTCCGGTGTCCTCGGCCGGGACGGTGCCGTCCCCGCCCGCCAGGTAAGCGCTGTCTGCCCCGGGGCGACGATGGAGGGCGGACTCCACCCGAGGACGTTCCGGGCGTGCCGGCGGCCCCTTCCCCGGTCGTGCCGGGGAAGGGGCCGACTTGTCAGGCTCTGGTCAGAGCGTGAGGCTCCAGCTGTTGATGTAGCCGGTGTCCCCGGCGTAGACGTCCTGGACCCGCAGGCTCCAGACGCCGTTGGCCGCCTCGGAGGACAGGTTGACGGTGTACGTCGTGTTCACGTTGGCCGCGCTGTCGAGGATGCTGCTGTTCTTCAGCCGGTAGGTGCTGCCGTCCGGGGCGACCAGGTCGATGACCAGGTCACCGCGGTAGGTGTGCACGATGTTCACCGCCACCCGGGACGAGGCGGAGGCGTTGCGGCCGCAGCCGGAGATGGTGATGGTGCTGGTCGCCGTCCCGCGGTCCGGGATCGCCACGTCGGTGTCGTTGCTGCCCGTGCAGCCACCACTGGTTCCGGTCACCGTCAGGGTGAAGGTGGCCGTCCGGGTCGCCGACGAGCCGGTGCCGGTGATGGTCACCGGGTAGGTCCCGGCCGGCGTGCTCGCCGAGGTGGCGATGGTCAGCGTGGCCGAGCCTCCGGAGGTCACCGAGGCGGGGCTGAAGGTGGCCGTGGCACCCGACGGCAGACCGCTGGCCGACAGCCTCACCGTCTGGGCGGAGCCGCTGGTGGTCGCCGTCGACACGGTGGCCGACACCGACCCGCCCGGCGCGGTGGACCCGGAGGTCGGGGAGACCGCGACCGAGAAGTCGTTGGCCGGCGGCGGGGTGCCGTCGTTGACCACGTAGAGGAGTCGGTTCGGGGTGCCGGTGCCGACGTTGCTGATCACGTTCGGGGTGGCGTTGGCGACCAGGTAGTCCCGCACCTGCTGCGGGCTCCAGGTCGGGTTCGCCGACAGCACCAGCGCCGCGGCGCCGGCCACGTGCGGGCTCGCCATCGACGTGCCGCTGATGGTGTTGGTCGCCGTGTTGCTGGTGTACCAGGCGGAGGTGATGTTGACGCCGGGCGCCAGGATGTCGACGCAGGTGCCGTAGTTGGAGAAGCTCGCCGCCGCGTCGTTGTTCTGGGTCGCCCCGACGGTGATCGCGTTCGGCACGCGGGCCGGCGAGTAGTTGCAGGCGTCCTGGCGAACGCCGAGGATGTTGCCGTTACCGGCGGCGACCGCGTACGTGATGCCGGCGGCGATGGAGTTGTTCACCGCGGTGTCGATCGAGCTGTTGGCGCTGCCGCCGAGGCTCATGTTCGCCACGGCCGGGCGCACCGCGTTCGCGGTGACCCAGTCGATGCCGGCCACGACCTGGGCGGTGGTGCCGCTGCCGGAGCAGTTGAGCACCCGCACCGCGTAGATCCGGGCGCCCTTCGCGACCCCGTACGACGAGCCGGCGACCGTGCCGGCGACGTGCGTGCCGTGGCCGTTGCAGTCGTCGGCCGAGCCGCCGTCGACGGCGTCGTACCCGCTGACCGCCCTACCGCCGAAGTCGTTGTGGTTGAGGTTGATCCCGGTGTCGATGATGTACACGTTGACGTTGTCGGCGGTGTTCGGGTACGTGTACGAGTTGTCCAGCGGCAGGTTGCGCTGGTCGATCCGGTCCAGCCCCCAGGACGGCGGGTTCGACTGGGTGCCCATGATGTGGACCGTGTGGTTCTGCTCGACGTACGCGACGCTCGGGTCGGCCGCGATCCGCGCCGCCACCTTGGCGGAGGCGGTTATCTCGAAGCCACGCAGGGCGGCGGAGTAGGTGCGCGCCACCGCGCCACCGTGCTTGCCGGCCAGGCCCCGGGCCGCTGCCGCGACGTTGCTTCGGCTGACCGCACTGTCCTTGAACACCACGATGTAACTGTCCGGAACGGCGGTGTCGCCACCCGCACCACGGATGACGCCCTCCGGTTCCGATGCGGCGGCCGGGGCGGCCGCCATGGCGAACATGGCCAGAGCCGTCGCTCCGACGACGACGGACCTACGCGGGAGACCCATCTCCCTACCTCCCTCCGATCGGCACGGGTCGTCCACCCACTCGTGCTGGGGGATCGACGAAATCCGATCGTGCTGAGACTAGGCCGAGAGAGGGCCACAGCGGCACATGTCGAATTTTCTATATCTCTGATGAGATGACCCTCGCGGGTGAGGCGGGAACACGCGGCTCCCCTCCGGGTGTCCGGCCGGTCCGCGCCACGGCGCGGGCCGACACCTCCGGGTTCGTCCCGCCCGGTGCCGTCGTGGGCCCCGCGACCACCCGGCCCGCCCGCGGCGCGGCCGGACGCGCGGAAGTGTGCTCACCGGGTCCGCGAGTCCTGCACGTACAGCAGTTCGAGGATCGCCCGGGCCGCCTCGAACCACCGGTCGAGCCAGGCCGGGTTGGGAAGCGTCCCCTTCGGGGGGAGTTCGAGCAGCAGCCCGCGGAGCAGCGGGTGGTCCACCAGCGGCTCGGACCGGGGTACGTCCGGCCAGCCGGCCGGTGGGAACACGGGCTCGGTCAGCCCGCCCATGTCCAGTGAGGGAAGAGTGGGTCCCCGGTCGGGCGTGCCGCCCGGAGCCAGCTCCGGTGGCAGCTCAGGTGTGTCGTCGGCGGTTGCGCCCTGCGACGTACCGAGGTCGCCGCCGATCGACGGCTCCTCGACCGCGGTGCCGCTGTCCCGCCGGGATGCCCGGTACTTGCCGACGAACCGATCCGGCTTGCCCGAACCGCTGTCCAGATTCTCCGACCCGATCGCCATCCGTCTCGCCTGCCTCGCTCGGTCGCGAACCCGCCGGCGGGCGGTGACCCACGCCCACCGGCTGGTTGGCCGGCCCTCGCCGCACCACCTGGTACAACGATCCGCGCAGGCGCTGGCGACGGTGGGACCGGCGATCGTTGCCGGTCGGCGCGTCGGCCGCGCACCGGGGCGGGGCGGGGCGGCCCGGTCGGCCGGTCGTGGGTGGACGGGTGACGTCGCCGCCGAGGCATCCGGCCGGGCCGGGTTCTCAGGGCGCCACCGACGCACACGGCCGGTGCGGTTGCCCGGCGGCGGAGCACCGCCGGGCAACCGCACCGGAATCCGTCTGGTCGCCGGACCTCAGGCCAGGTCGAACTCGCCTTCCTTGGCTCCGCCGAGGAAGGCCTCCCACTCGTCCGGCGTGAAGATCAGGGCCGGACCGGTCGGGTTCTTCGAGTCGCGGACCGCGACCGCGCCGCCGGTGAAGGCCACCTCGACGCAGTTGTCGCAGCTCGGTCCGCTCCGCGAACTCTTGAACCATACCGCTGTGCTCAGGTCGACGCGGTACCCCTTCGTCTCCACTTCCACAATGGCTCCTCTGCCATCTTCGCGATCAGAGCGACGGACTCTTCCGGGCGCAGGGCCGCCGCTCGGAGATGGTCGAAGATGAAAATGTACGTCTGTAGTTCATCCCGCTTCTCCAGAAACAATCCGCCCGTGGCGTTCTCCGCGTACACCACGTCCGGATCACCCGGTTCGGGGAAGCCGAGGATGGCGAAAGTGCCGTCCATGCCGGCGTGTGCGCCGACCTCGAACGGCAGAACCTGGAGCGTGACATTCGGTAGGTCAGCGGCCTCCACCAGCCGCTCCAGCTGGGCCCGCATCACCGCGTCGCCGCCCACCGGCCGGCTGATCACCGCCTCATCCAGCACCACCCAAAGATCGATCGGATCATCCTGGGTCAACAACGACTGACGGGCCAACCGGACACGGACCCTTTGTTCGACCTGGTCCGGGGTGAAGTCCGGACGTGCCGAGCGGATCATCGCCCGGGCGTAGTCCTCGGTCTGCAGCAGCCCGGGCACCGTCTGCTGCTCGTAGGCCCGGACGGAGGCGGCGGCGGCCTCCAGCCCGACGTACGCGCCGGCCAGCACCGGGCTGTACGGGTGCCACCACCCCTTCTGGCGCGCCTCGCGGGCGATCTGGATGAGTTCCTCGCACTCGGCCCCGGTCACGCCGTAAATCGTGAGCATGTCCCGGACGTCGCGCACCGTCGCGGTGGTGTGCCCGGTCTCGATACGGGAGATCTTGGAGGCGCTACACTCCAGCATCTCGGCGACCGCCTCGATGGTCACCCCGGCTTTCTCCCGGCGTTGCCGAAGTTCCGCCCCGAGGCGGCGACGACGAATGGTCGGGCTCCGGCGCTCGGTCACCGGGTCACCTCCGGTCGGTCGAGGAGAGGTCGGCGATCATTTCGCGATCTGATGCTCGCGGGTACGTCGCCACAGGGCGTCGAGGACCGTCGGCGGAGGGCGGAGGGCGGAGCGACGGCCCGATCGGCCGCACCGGCCGAAATCGTTGTCCAGTCTGCCGGTTCACGAGGCGGGGCAGCAACAGCGGTGCCGCTCACGCTCCCCGCCTTGCTGCAAGAAGCAAACTGCAACTTGCATCGATCATGTCCTTGATGCACCCTGTCCGTATGGCTCGGGCTACGCAGCGTTCTCATGTGGTCAGGCGACGCAATGCTCCCCCATTCTCGCCTGACCGGGGCGACGGCCGTACCCGCGGTACGGCAGCCGGCCCCACTCCGGGATAGGAGCCCGCGTCGCCGTATGCCCGGGCCGCTACGGCGGATGGCGCATCCCGGAGTCGACGGGTGTCGGCCGGGGTGGGAAGGCGGGTCGACCACGCCCTCACCCCGGCCGACACCCCACCGTCCGGCGGCCCGCACGCAGACACATCCGCGTCGCCGACGACGCACCTGACCCCCGCCCGCCTTCCTCGCCGGTCCACGACCGGCCAGTCGGACAGGAGTTGCCGTGCTTCCCCGCTCCGGTGACGTACTCCACGTGACGCGTGCGGCGAGCGTCCAGTTCGCCGAGCCCATCTACTTCCGGGTGATCCGGGTCCATGACTGGCCGACCTACCACGGCTGGGTCTGGCTCGACGGCTACGAGCTCAACCGCAGCGGCTACGCGGTGGAACGCCGGTCGATATTCGTCCAGATCAACGGCCTGCGACGGTTGAACACCGCCCCGGTGGGTCGCAACCACCTGCCGGTACGCCGGCCGGCCCGGAGCAGTCCCGCCGTGGCCACCCGACGGGTCCGGGCCGGCGGGTAGCGGGTCGCCAAACGCCCGCGCGCGCGGGGCGATCGGCCTAGACTGGGCGTACCCCGTGGTGTGGTTGCCACCTCGTACGTGCTCAGGGCCTCCGATCCTGGGAGCCGCCCATGGCAACAGATGTCCCCGCCCGACCCCGTACGACACGGCAGAGCCTGCGGATCAGCGTGCTGCTGCTCCTGGTCACCGTCGGCGTGCCCGGATGCCTCACCGGCACCGCGGCCCGGTCCTCGTCCACCGCGCCCCGACCCTCCACCGCCGAGGCCGAACGCCTGGCGTGTCCACCGCCCGCGACCCACGACGGCGCAGGCGACGGGCCGGCACAACCCGCCGGACGTGCCGGGCAGGCCGGAACCGAGCCGGCCCGCATCCCCGAGTTCGTCGCCCAGACCGGACCCGACGCGTATCCCGGGCGGCCCGGGGCTGCCGGAGGCCCTGGGGCGACGGCCGGGACGCCGTCCGCCGGGTCCCGGGAGCAGGCCGCCCCGCCCCGGACCGCCGACGAGCTGCCCCCGGGATACCGGCGGTCGCTCGCCTACTCGGGTCTGTTCGGACTCGTCATCTCCGTCGTCGGCCTGGCGATGATCGGCCGCCGGCGCCGCCTCCGGTGATCCGGCACGGCACGTACCGACGTCGGCGAGCGGTGCCCCGGGCCGGCGGCCCACGGTCCGGGACACGCGACGCGACGTCCGTCGCCGTGGGCGGGACGGGCGAGAGGGCGGTGGTCAGTAGGTCGGCGCGACGGTGGGGTCGGCGGCGGAGCCGCAGTAGATCTGTACCCGGTCGTTCCAGCGCAGCGTGCTGCCCGGCGGCGGATCCTGGCGGCGTACCTCGCCCTTGTCACCGGTCGGGTAGCCGGGGTAGAGGCCCTGGTCCACCAACTCCCGCGCCGCCTGCCGGCAGGACTCGCCCAGCAGGTCGGGCACGGCGACCGGCGGGGCGGCTCCCCTCACGTACACCTTCACCGTGATGCCCCGTCGTACGGTGCTGCCGCCGGGCGGGTCGGTCCGGGCGACGCTCGGGTCGCTGCCCGCCCCGCCGAAGATCAGCTGCACTCCGAGGCCGCGGCCACGCAGCTCCTCCCGAGCGTCGTCGAAGTCCTCCCCGACCAGGTCGGGCAGGCTGAATCCGTCGACCGGCGGCGTCGACGGCGACGGGGGACGTGACGTCCTGTTCGCGCTCGGACGGGTGGTCTTCGGGGTGGCCGAGGGCGGCGCCGCGGCCGATGCCGACGCGGGTGCGCCGGCCGACACGTCCTGCGGTTCGCCACCGTCGCCGGCGAGCAGGTAGCCACCGAGCGCCCCGACGACGGCGCAGATCACGAGGCCGACGCACCCGCCGGCGATCACCCCTGCCTGGCTCGAGTGACCCGCCCTCGGGCCGGCCTCGGGGCCTCCTGCCACATCCTGGTCTGTCATTCCGCTCTGCCCATCATCCCGCGTCGCCGCCACGCCGGCGTTCCGGCCGACGGTGGAAGTCTGCCGCAGGCGGGGCCGGACGTCCGCACCGGATCGGTGGCCGCCCGCGTCCGGCCCGGTGCCACGCGGCTCTCGCTCCCGGCAGCCCGGGGCCGCTACGCTGCCCGGCATGGCCGTACGAGGCTGGAGAGGTGCGCTGGCGACGGCGGTCGGCACCGCCGCCGGCGTCGGTGCCGCGCAACTCGGTCTCGGGTACGGTCTGGGCATCATCGTCTGGCCCGCGTCGGGCACCCCGGCGGACGGCACCGCCTGGGCCGGCAGCCTCACCTGGTCGCTCTGGATCGCCGCCACCTCGACGGTCGTCGGGGCGATCTGTGCCGCACGCCTCGGCGGTGACCCGTCCCGTCCCGCCGTGGCCGAGCCCGGTGCCACGGACACCCCACCCGTGGCGTCCAGCTCCGCGCCCCCGCTCTGGCGGGCGGTGTTGGCGGTGGCCGGCGCGATCGGCAGCCTGATCACCGTGGTGCTCGTGGCGGTGCCGGCACGGGCCGCGACCGGGGCGGACCTTCCCGCCCCGCAGGCCACCGCCGCCGGGTACGCCGTCGTCGGCGTCATGCTGGGGCTGCTGGTGGCGTTCTGGGCGATGTCCGTGCCGGCGGTGGCCCGCAACGTGCTGGGCACCGCGGCCTGGCTCTGGTCGCTCGCGGTCGCGGCGGTCGTCGACGACGTCGTGTCGGGCGGCGGACCGGTCGCCACGCAACTCGGTGTCTGGCAGCTCACCTCCGAGGCGCCGCGCTTCTGGTTCCGCGACCACCTCTACTGGCCCGGGGCCGCCCTCACCCTCGGCTCTGCGCTGGTGATCGGTGCGCTCGCCGCCCGGTCGGCGGCCCGGCAGCCCGGCACCCTGCTGGTCGGCACCGCCGTCTCCGGCATGGCCGGCCCGTTGCTGGTGTCCGCCGGGTACCTCGCGGTGGCCCCCCGGCTGGCGGACGTCCGCGCCGAGCAGGTGTCGGCCTACGTGGTCGCGCCGTACGCGGTGATCGCCGGGGTGGCCGGTTCGGCTCTGGTCGCGGCGCTGGTCCAACGGTCCCGGGTGCTCGCGCAACACCCCGCCGGGCCCGGCCGGCCCGACCAACCGGTGGGCGCGGGGACGGTGGCCGAGGAACCACCGGCGGGCGACGACACGGCGGGAGCGGGCGCCGAGCCGGCCGGCGGCTCCGGTGCCGAACCGGCCGGGGACGCCACCGAGGACTCCGCCACCGAGCAGTCCGACGGGTCCACCGACGCGGTGCCGTCCCGGGGACACCGGAGCAGACCGGGCCGGCGACAGCGTTGACCGCTCCCCGCTACCACTCCACCGGCCAGGTGTGCACCGGCTCGTTGGTCCGCTGGAGTTCGCCGTAGCGCCGCAGCATGTGGTGCAGCGCCTGCAGGCGGTCCATGCCGAGACGGCGTTCGGCCGCCCGCACCGCCTCGACCTGCCACACCGCGCCGTTGCGTCCGGTACGGCACCGCTGGTCGATGATCCCGAGCAGCCGGTCCCGGTGTTCCGCCCCCACCCCGAACCGGTCCAGTCCGGCCGCCGCCCGGGGCAGCAGTACGTCGCGGACCAGGTCGGTCACGCGTACCTCACCCAGCCGTGGCCAGGTGACGACGGCGTCGATGCCCTGCCGCGCGGCGTTGTGGAAGTTCTCCTCGGCGGTCCCGAACGGCAACCGGTGCCAGATCGGCTGGTCACTCTCGGCCAGGTCGCGGGCCAGTCCGAAGTAGAAGGCGGCGTTGGCCAGCATGTCGACCACGGTCGGTCCGGCGGGAAGCACCCGGTTCTCGACCCTCAGGTGCGGTCGGCCGTTCATGATGTCGTAGATCGGCCGGTTCCAGCGGTAGATGGTGCCGTTGTGCAGCCGCAGCTCCGACAGCCGGGGCACGCCGCCGGCGCGCAGCACCTCGACCGGGTCCTCCTCGTCGCAGATCGGCAGCAGCGGCGGAAAGTAGCGGACGTTCTCCTCGAAGAGGTCGAATATCGAGCTGATCCAGCGTTCCCCGAACCAGACCCGGGGGCGCACACCCTGGGCCTTGAGCTCGTCCGGCCGGGTGTCCGTGGCCTGTTCGAAGAGCGCGACCCGGGTCTCGGCCCAGAGGTGCCGGCCGTGCAGGAACGGCGAGTTGGCGCCGAGCGCGACCTGTACTCCCGCGATGGCCTGCGAGGCGTTCCAGTAGTTGGCGAAGCTGTCCGGTGCGACCTGGAGGTGGAACTGCACGCTGGTGCAGGCGGCCTCGGAGGCGATCGAGTCGGTGTGGGTCTGCAGCCGCTCCACCCCGTGGATGTCCAGCTCGATGTCCTCGCCCCGGGCGGCGACGATCTGCTCGTTGAGCAGCCGGTAACGCGTGTTGGTCGACAGGTTGTCGACGACCAGGTGTCGGAGGGTCAGGGTGGGCAGGATGCCGATCAGGATGATGGTGGCGTCGGACTTGGTCGCGAGCTCCTCGGCACGACCCAGGCTCTCCCGCAGGTCCGCCTCGTAGTCGGCGAAGCCCGCACCCTCGATCAGCCGGGGACGGGCGTTGAGTTCGAGGTTGAACTGGCCGAGTTCGGTCTGGAAGGCGGGGTCGGCCAGGTTCTCCAGCACCTCGGCGTTGCGCATCGCCGGCTCGGCGTCCGCGTCGACCAGGTTCAGCTCGATCTCCAGACCGGTGGTGGGCCGGTCGGCGTCGAAGCCGAGATCGTCGAGCATGAGGGCGAAGACGTCGAGACACCGGCGGACCTTCTGCCGGTAGCGGATCCGGTCCGCCCGGGAGACGAGGACCTGTGTCACGTCCTGGCCCATGAGCCCTCCCGCCGCGAGGCGCTGTCGACGCAGCCCGGCCGTACGCCGGACGCGTGTCCGAAACATCACCGTAGGGACGCCGAGCCTGCCTCGAGCACCACCAGCACGCGCTGGCGCTGAGTGAACGGTCGGCAGCGCTGCGTCCCACCATCGCACACGATCATGACAGTTCTTTTACCGGGTGCATTACGCAGCGAGGCGCCCCGATCACCGTCACACCGGCGACCGGGGCGCCTCAGGTTCCGCACCGCCGCGCCCGACAGGGCTGGCGGCCGTACGGGTCAGGCCTGGCGGACGGCCTCACCCTCAATCTCGATCTTGACCTTCTTGCCGACCAGCACGCCGCCGGTCTCCAGGGCGACGTTCCAGGTCAGGCCGAACTCCTCACGGTCGATCTCCGTGGTCGCGGTGAACCCGAAGATGTCCTGCCCGAACGGGCTGCGCCCGGTTCCCTCGAACTCGACCTGGAGGTCCACCGGCCGCGTCACACCCTTGATGGTGAGCTCGCCGCCGAGCACGAACTCGTTGCCCTCACGCGACTTCACCCCGGTGCTGCGGAACTCGATGGTCGGGTACTTCTCCACCTCGAGGAAGTCACTGCCACGCAGGTGGTTGTCCCGGTCGGCCTGGTTGGTGTCGATGCTGGCGGCCTTGATGGTCGCGGTCACGGCCGACTCCAGCGGATTCTCCGCGACGGTGATCGTCGCCTCCGCCTCGCGGAACTCCCCACGCACCTTGCTCACCATCATGTGCCGGGCCACGAACCCGACCCGCTTGTGCGCCTGGTCGAGCAGGTAGGTGCCGGCTGCGGGGATGGTGAGTCCCTCCCAGCTACGGGTGGCGTTCTCGGTGCTGGTCATGTGTTGCCTTCCCAGGGACGAGTTGGTACGAACCGACAAATGACTGAGCAACTATAGACTCTGCAATATTCCCGGTGTCAAGTACTGCTAGGATGGGATCGTGATCGAGGACCTGCACGACCCCCGCCTCACCGCCATCGGTCTGCTGATGGAGGTTCACGCCGGGCTGTCCAGCAGGTTCGCCGCCCAGTTCGAGGAACACGGTCTCTCGACGGTCGAGTTCGAGGTGCTGATGCGGCTGGCCCGATCGCCCGAGCACCAGCTCCGGATGACCGACCTCGCAGCGCAGATCTCCCTGTCCACCAGCGGCGTCACCCGGGTCGTCGACCGGATGGAGCGGGACGGACTGCTCCGCCGGCAGGCCTGCCCCTCCGACCGGCGCAGCGCGTACGCGGTGGTGACCGAGGCCGGCATGGCCCGACTCGCCGAGACGCTACCGGGCCACCTCCAGCTCATCCAGGACTGGTTCGTCGGCCAGCTGGACCCCGAGACGCTGGAGCACCTGCTCCGCGCACTACGCACGATCCGTGACGCGGTGCACCCGTGCGCCACCGCGGGCAGCGACCGGACGACCACCGACGACTGCTGAGGCACGCCCCCGGCCACCGTGCTGCGGCCGTCGGGAGCCCGCGCGGCCTGGGCCGAGGCCACACCACCGGCAGAAAGACCGGCAGAAGTCACGACCGACGACCGTCATAAGCGGCGTATGAGGACACAACGGTAGCCGCCGCCGGATACTGTTCGGGCGAACGGGGGTTCTGGGGGCTGTGGCGCGGGTGGGAACGAGCGAGGGCTCAGTCGGGGGTAGTCCTGCCCGCGCCACACCCCACACCCCCACGGCCACCCCGGATCCCGACCGCTGCCCCTCAGCCCGCCGCGTCGAGCATCGCCCGCTCCCTGGGCAGCAGGGTGATCCCACCCGACTCGCACACCCGGTCCAGGAGCCTGCGGGCGCTGGCCCGAACCGACGGATCGTCGGCCGTGGCCACCACCCCGACCAGCGCCTCGGCCACATCCCGTAGGTCGCGCGCCCCGGTCGACGACTGCGCCGCCGCCGCGAACCACTCGGCCGCCCACTCCCGATCGCCCCGCTGGACCGCCAGCGTGGCCTCGATCAGGGCACAGATCCCCTCGTCCCGGGGAATCGACGTGTCGACCGGCGGTCGGCCCGTCGCCCCCGCCGTACCCGCCACCTCGTCGGACGCCTGGTGGGCACGCAGCTCGGCCAGCACCGCCGCCGCCTCGTCGAGCCGACCGTCCTGGGCCAGCGCCAACCCCACCGTGCCGAGCGCCCGACGGTGGTGTCCCGGGTCGCCGAACTCGGCCAGGGCCCGCGCCGCCTGGCGGCCCTGCCGCACCGCCTCGGCGTACCTGCCCTCCAGGCGGGCGACCTCGGCGAGATTGGCCCGGGCCAACGCGCGCAGCCGCTCCTCGCCGTACTGTCCGGCCAGCCGGTCCACGACGGCCAACCGGCGCCGGGCGGCGCGCAGGTTCCCCGTACGGATCTCGTGCCAGGTGAGGTTGTTCTGCGCCACCGCCATGTCCCGGGTCCGGCCGGTCCGCGTCGCCAGCGCCAGCGCCGCCTCGCCGTGCCGCCGGGCCTCGTCGTACCCGCCGGCGGCCGTCCAGAGTCCACAGAGCACGTGTCGCGCGGCGAGCTCGCCGACGACGTCCCCCAGCCGCTCGAACTCCGCCAACGCCTGCTCGGCGGTGGACAGTTCCGCCGGTCCGGCCCCGTGCTCCTGCGCGAGCTGGGCGACACCCACCGCCGCCCAGGCCCGGATCGCCGGATCGGCGTCGGCGGTGGCCGGGTCGTCCAGCAGCCGCCGCAGCCACTGCCGGCCGGCGATGTCCCGACCCCGGTACCGCCACCACCGGGTCAGCCGCGCCGCGAGCCGGAGCGCGGTGTGCGGGTCGTCGTTGGCGGCGTGCGCCAGCGCGGCCCACAGGTCGGCGGTCACCTCGTCGAGCAGCCCGACCACCTCGCGGAACCTCCCGCCGGCGAGATCCGGTCCGAGCCGGGCGGCGAAGTCGGCGAAGACCAGGGCGTGACGCCGACGGATCGCCGTGAGTTCGCCGTCGGCCGCCGCACGCTCCAACGCGAAGTCACGGACGACGTCGAGCAGTCGGAACCGGAGCGGACCCGAGCCGCGAGAGCTGATCAGCCCCAGATCCATCAGGCGGTCGAGTACCGGCACCGGGTCCTCCTCGTCCGAGCCGGCCTCACCCTGGTGGTGCCCACGCGACTCCGGCTCCCCGGTCCGCCAGCCGGTGAGCATCGCCTCCGCCAGTTCCACGGACCACCGGTTGCGCAGCACCGAGAGCCGGCGCAGCGCCGCCTGGTCGGCGGGATCGAGCAGTCGGTAGCTGGCCGCCACCGCGTCCCGCAACGTCACACCGAGCACAGCCCGGGTCACCGGAGATGTGCCGAGGTCGAGCACCCGGTTGCCGTAGCGCTCCAGGATCTCGTTGAGGTTGAGTACCCGCCCGTGCGCCGCGGCGAGTTCCAGGGCGAGCGGCAGGCCGCCGAGACGGCGTACGAGTTCGACCAGCGCCGGGACCTCGTCCGGCTCCGGTGGCTCGCGACGGACCTGGCGCAGCCGGGTGAGAAAGAGCGTGACCGCCGGGTAGTCCGCGACCGCCGCGAGTTCGGCCGGGGTGCCCACGGGCGGCACCTCCAGCGGGGTGACCGGCCAGACCCGCTCGCCGGGCACTCCCACCGGATGCCGTCCGGTCGCGAGAACCCGCAGCGCCGGCGCGATGGCGGCAAGCCGGTCGAGCGCCCCGGCCGCCGCCCCCGGCGCCCGCTCGACCGCGTCGACCAGCAGCAGCGACGGCGTGTTGGCGAGTCGGCCGGCGAGGTCACTGGCGCGCCCCGCGCCGAACACGGCGGCGACGACGGAGAGGATGTCGCTCTCGGTGGCGTCCTCCGTCACCACGATGCCGTTGGTGCCGCCCGGATACTGGTCCCGCAGCCGCTGGGCGACCGTCAGGGCCAGGGAGGTCTTCCCCACCCCGGCCAGCCCGACCAGGCTCACCACGCGGACAGCCGGTCGCGCACCGGGGGCCAGCATCGCGGCCAACTCGGCGACGTCCCGGTCCCGTCCGATCAGGTCGGTCGGCTCGGGCAGCCCGAGGCCGGCCCGGCACGAGCCCCGGACCGGGTCCACGGTGGTCGCGTCCACTCCCGGGTCCGGCAGCTCCACCCTGGCACCCGTCGGGTCGAGCACCACCGACCCACCCGACGGGTCCCCCACGCCCGACCCGGCGCCCGGCGCCGCAGCCGTCCGGCCCCGCGCCACCGCGAGGAACTCCGTACGAATCTGGCCGGTGAGTCCGAGAGCGGTGGCGATCAGCTCCACGGTCGTCCGCTGCGGACGGGACGACCGTCCCCGCTCAAGGTCCCGGAGGGTACGGACCCCGACGCCGGCCCGTTGCGCCAACTCGATCTGGGTCAGGCCCGCCGCGCGCCGGTACCGGCGCAGCAGCGCCGGGAAACCGCTCTCGGCTCGGACGGAGCCATGATCCGGCGTCATGGCCAGGAAGACTACGCATCGAGGTGCGGCACGATCAGCCATGCGTCGCGTCAATGACCGAGACGGGCTCCGATATCCGACACCTGCCGGCCCGAAGCCGGACGTCGATGCGCTCAACGTCCCGCCGGCACGGGCGTCGGGACCACCTCGGCCGGCTCCGCCGGGCCGGTCCAGCGCTCGTGCCACCGGCGCAACGGCCCCGGTGCCCACCAGTTCCACTCGCCCAGCAGGCTCATCACGGCCGGCAGCAGCAGCCCGCGCACCACGGTGACGTCCAGCAGCACCGCCACGGCCATGCCGAATCCGATCTCCTTGACCGGGGTCAACTCCCCGAGCAGGAAGCCGAGGAACACGATCGTGATGCAGACCGCCGCCGCGGTGACGACCGGGCCCGTACGAATGATCCCGACCAGCACCGCCCGCGCGCTGGCCCGGGACCGACCGGCCCGGCCGGGAGGACCGGACCGGCGCCGCCACTCCTGGCTGATCCGGGCGAGCAGGAAGACCTCGTAGTCCATCGACAGCCCGAAGACGAACACGAACAGCAGCACCGGGGTCGTCACGTCGACGGCGCCCCACGGCTCGACCCCGAGCAGTCCGGCACCGACGCCCCACTGGAAGACCACCACCACGACACCGAGGGTGGCGAGCAGGGTCAACGTGGCCATCACCAGCGCCTTGACCGGGACGACCAGGGAGCCGGTCAACACGAACAGGAGCACACCGGTGACCACCAGCAGCACCAGGACGGCGAACGGCAGCCGGGACGCCACCGACTCCTGGTAGTCGACGAGCTCGGCGGCGGGGCCGCCGACCAACAGCGGCAACGGCTGGTCCAGGGCGCGGACCGCCCGGACCAGCTCCCGGGACTCCGGTCCACCGGTCACCCCGCGCGGCGTCAGGTCGATCACCGACGCGTCGCCGGGTACGTCCGGCCGGGGCTGCATCCGGATCACCTGGGGCAGCGAGTTGAGCTGGTTCATCAGGTCGCGTACCTCGGTGCTGGCCGGGTCGGCCTCGACCACCACGACGACCGGGGCGGCCAGCCCCGCCTCGAAGTCGCGCAGCAGCACGTCGTGCACCCGACGCGCCTCCATCGAGACCGGCAGCGCCCGGGCGTCGGAGTTCCCCAGGTTGGCGCCGACCAGGAAGGGACAGGCCAGCAGCAGGAGACCGGCGGAGACGGTCCACGCCACCGGGGCCGGTCGGCGCTGGGCGTACCGGGCGAGCCGGCCGAGTAACCCCGGCGCCGGCCCGGACCGGGACCGGTGCCGGGCGGGCACGACGCGCCGCACCGGGCCGGCGGCCAGGGACCGAAGCCGTCCCACCCAGGTGACCGACGTGGAAGTGGGGACATGCCGGTGGAGGAGGGCGAGCAACGCCGGCACCAGGGTCAACCCGGCGGCGGTGGCCAGGACCACCGCCAGCGCGCCACCGAGTGCCATCGCGGCGAGCAGCGGCTCCGCGAAGACGTACAGGCCGGTCATCGCCGCCGCCACCGCGAGCCCGGAGACGAGGACCGCCCGGCCGGCGGTCGCCGTCGTCCGGGCCAGGGCGGTCGCGGGGTCGGTGACCGCAGCCCGCTCCTCGCGGAACCGGGCGACGACCAGCAGGGCGTAGTCCACGGTCAGACCGACGCCGAGCAGGGTCACCACGTTGACGGTGAACTCGCCGACCTCGGTCACGGTGGTCAGGCCGTACAGGCCGAGCAGCGTCGCGGCGACGGCGGCGAGCGCGGCGAGCAGCGGTATCGCGCCGGCCAGCGGGTTGCCGAGGAGCACCACCAGCACCACCAGCAGTACGCCGAACGCGATCGACTCGCCGAGCGCCGCGTCCTCGATCGCCTGTTCGGCGAAGGCCCGCTCGGCCAGTTTCTCCCCGCCGACGAGCACCTCGGGCGCGTCGATGTCGCGCAGCAGGGCGGTGACCCGGTCCTCGACCCGCTCCCGCTCGGCGTCCGGCAGCCCGTTCGCCAGTTCGACCCGGACCAGGGTGCTGCGGTTGTCGGCGCCGATCCGCCCGCCGGCCGCGTGGTAGAGGTCCTCGACCTCGACCACCCCCGGTACGGCGAGCAGCTCGGCCCGGACCCGGCCGACGCTGTCCACCAGCGTCGGGTCGTACGGATCGCGGTCGCGGACCACGGCGATGACGGTCGGTCCCTCGGGGAGGAGTTGGTCGACGCGTCGCTCGGCCCGCCGCGACTCGGCGTCCGGTCGCAGGTTCTCGGTGCTGACCAGCCGGTCGAAGACCTGGCCGCTGAGCAGCGACCCGGCGATCAGCAGGCCCAGCCAGCCGGCCACCACCGGCCACCGCCACCGCCACGTCGACCGACCGAGCGCAGCGAGCATCTTCCCGGCCTCCCCGGATCCCCGGCCGACGTGGTCGTCGCCCTCGGCGCACATGGAATCACCGTCGGGATACCGCCGGCAGTCTTCTTTCCGGCAGAGTCGACGGCAGGCTCGAACGGGCAGTCCGCGGACGTGGCGACGAGCAGGCGGCCCGCGGTCGTGGCGGTGGGGACGAAATTCGGGTGCGGCCCGGGTGGGGTTGCGTCCACAGTGCCCCCGTGACGCTCGCGCATGACGTGGCCGGGACTGGCCCCACGGTGCTCCTGCTTCACTCCACGGTCTGCGACCGGCGGATGTGGGACCCCCAGGTTCCGGTCTTGGTCGAGGCCGGCTACCACGTCGTCCGCTGTGACCTCCGCGGACACGGCCAGACACCGCCGCCCACCCGGCCGCACAACGACGCCCAGGACGTCGCCGAGCTGCTGGACATACTCGGCGTCGGCCGCGTGGCGCTGGTCGCGGCCTCCGGCGGCGGCCGGGTCGCGCTGGAGTTCGCCGCCCGCTGGCCGCAGCGGGTCACCGCGTTGGCGCTGCTCGGCACCGCGCTGGCCGGGCACGAGCCCAGCGCCGCGCTCAGGGAGTTCGAGGAACAGGAGGAGGCGCTGCTGGAGTCGGGCGACGTCACCGGCGCCACCGAGCTCAACGTGCGGACCTGGCTCGGCCCGTACACCGACGAGGCGACCCGGCAGCGGGTACGCCAGATGCAACGCCACGCCTTCGAGGTGCAGCTCGCCGCCGACGACGTCGAGCCGATCAGGGTCGACATCGACCCTTCGGTGATCACCGCCCCCTGCCTGCTCATCTCCGGCGCCCACGACCTGCCGGACTTCCGGCGGATCGCCGCCGAGCTGGCGGGCCGCCTCGCCACCGCCCGACACCTGGAACCCGACTGGGCGGGCCACCTGCCCAGCCTGGAGCGTCCCGACGCGCTGAACCCGTTGCTCGTCGACTTCCTGCGGGAGACGGTCCCGGCACCCGATCCCCTGCCCCGCCTCACCGGCACGTCCTGATCACCCGAGCGTCCGCGCCGCGTCCTGACCGCAAACCACCACCCATACGGGTTACTCCGACTACTCTCCGGAGTATGAGGTGGGGGCGACTGATACGGGGAGTAGCCGCGGTCCTGCTGACGCTGCCGGCGGTGATCGCCCCGACCGCTGCCTCGGCCGACCGGCCCGGCACCCGGCCGCTCGCGCGCACGCCGTACCGGGCGTGTCCGGCGCCGACCCCGCCGGTGCCCCGGCCGAGCCGTCCCGCGCTGCCGACCCCGGATCCGCGCCAGCGGCAGGTCGGAGGCCCGGAACTCGCCACCGCCGGGCTGGTGGTCCCGCCCGACGCCCCGGCCCCGCCCCGGCTCACCGCCACCTCGTGGCTCGTCGCCGACCTGACCACCGGCGCCGTCCTCGGCGCCTGCGGCCCGCACGAGTACGCCATACCGGCGAGCACCCAGAAACTGCTGTTGGCGGCGGCGGTGCTGCCGCTGCTCGACCCGGCCCGCGTGGTGGAGGTGACCGACACCGACCTGGACTTCGAACCGGGCAGCTCGGCGGTCGGGCTGGTGCGGGGCGGTCGGTACACCGTCGAGACGCTCTGGCTCGGCCTGCTGCTCAACTCGGGCAACGACGCGGCGAACGTGCTGGCCCGGCTCGGCGGAGGCCCGGCCGGGCAGGCCGGTGGCGTGGCGGCGATGAACGCGGAGGCCAAAGCCCTCGGCGCGCTCCAGACCCACGCGGTCACCCCGTCCGGGCTGGACGGCCCCGGTCAGCACACCAGCGCGTACGACCTGGCGCTGATCGCCCGGGCCTGCTTCGCCCGTGACGACTTCCGCCGGTACGTCGCCACGAGAACCGCCCAGGTGCCCGCCCAGCCCGGCGCCAAGGGGTTCCCGATCTGGAACGACAACCAACTGCTCCACCAGTACCCCGGCGCACTGGGCGGCAAGACGGGCTACACCGACCTGGCCCGGCACAGCTTCGTCGGCGCGGCCGAACGGGGTGGCCGCCGCCTCCTGGTCACCCTGCTCGGCGCCGAGTCCCGGCCGTTGGCCGGGTGGCAGCAGGGCGCGGCCCTGCTGGACTGGGGGTTCGCGTTGCCGGACGGGGCAAGCGTCGGCCAGCTCGTCGCCCGGGGACAGCTCGACGCGGCGTCCCAGGCCCCGTCCCGCGTCGCCGGGGTCGGCGCGGGGGAGCCGGTGACCGACCGCCCGCCCGCAGGGCGGTGGCTTCTGGTCCTGACCGGCGGCGTCACCGTCGCCGCCGTACCGCTCCTGGGGCTGTGGATCCGACGGCGGACGAGGTCACAGAGATCCGGCGGCTGAGGTCACGGGGCCGGCGGGGTGGGCGAGGTCGCTACAGCCCCAACTCCCGAGCGATGATCATCCGCTGCACCTCGGACGTTCCCTCGCCGATCTCCAGGATCTTGGCGTCCCGCCAGAAGCGCGCCACCGGGAACTCGTTCATGAACCCGTACCCGCCGTGGATCTGGGTCGCGTCCCGGGCGTTGTCCACCGCGGACTCACTCGCGTGCAGCTTCGCGATCGCCGCCTGTCGCTTGAAGTCCTCGCCGGCCAGCATCCGGGCCGCCGCGTCGTAGTACGCCAGCCGGGCGGTGTGCGCCCTCCGCTCCATCTCGGCGATCTTGAACTGGATCGCCTGGAACCTGCCGATCGGCTGGCCGAAGGCGTGCCGGTCCTTGGCGTACCGGATCGACTCGTCGACGCAGCCCTGGGCGAGCCCCACGGCGAGTGCCGCGATGGCGATCCGTCCCTCGTCGAGGATCTGCAGGAACTGGGCGAACCCCCGGCCCCGCTCGCCGAGCAGGTTCTCCGCCGGCACCCGACAGTCGTCGAAGTGCAGCTCGTGGGTGTCGGAGGCGCACCAGCCGACCTTGGAGTAGCTCGGCGCCACGGTGAAGCCGGGGGTGCCGGACGGCACGATGATGGCCGAGAGCTCCTTCGACCCGTCCGGTCGCTCCCCGGTGACCGCGGTGACCGTGACCAGCGCGGTGATCTCGGTACCCGAGTTGGTGATGAAGGCCTTGGACCCGTTGATCACCCACTCGTCGCCGTCCAGGACGGCCCGGGTGGTGGTGGCACCGGCGTCCGAGCCGGTGCCCGGCTCGGTCAGCCCGAATCCGGCCAGTGCCTCGCCCCGGGCGAGCTGCGGCAGCCACCGGGCCCGCTGCTCCGGCGTACCGAACCGGTAGATCGGCATCGCGCCGAGCGAGACCGCCGCCTCCAGGGTGATCGCCACGCTGGAGTCGACCCGGGCCAGTTCCTCCAGGGCGAGGCAGAGGGCGAAGTAGTCGCCGCCCATTCCCCCGTACTCCTCGGGGAACGGCAGCCCGAAGAGGCCGAGCTTGCCCATCTGCGCGACGATGCCGTACGGGAAGCTGTGTCGCTCGTAGTAGTCGGCGATGACCGGCGCGACCACCTCGCGGGCGAAGGTCCGCACGCTGGACCGCAGAGCCTCGTACTCCTCGGAGAGCCGGAAGTCCATCAGATCCCTCCAGTTTGTCCGGACCGCCGGCCGCTCGTGACGACCGACGGGCGCGGGCGGGCCCGCTACACCGGGGTGACGCCGTGCCGACGCCGGGAGAAGTGCCGGTCCTTGCCCTTCGCGGCGGCGAACCGGCGGATGAGTTCGGCCCGCAGGTCGGCCGGGGCGACGATCGTGTCGACGACCAGCTCGCTGGCGAGCCGGACGATGTCGATGTCCCGCTCGTAGGCGGCCCGGCGCTCGGCGACGAAGGCCTCCCGCTCCGCCGGGTCCTCGATCGCGGCGATCTTGTTGGCGTAGACCGCGTTCACCGCCGCCTCCGCCCCCATCACCGCGATCTTCGCGGTGGGCAGGGCGATCGTGGCGTCGGGCTCGAAGCCGGGACCGGCCATCGCGTAGAGGCCGGCGCCGTACGCCTTGCGGACCACCACGCAGATCTTGGGTACGGTCGCCTCGCTGATCGCCGTGATCATCTTCGCGCCGTGCCGGATGATCCCCTGCCGCTCCACCGCCGTACCGACCATGAACCCGGGTACGTCGGCCAGGAAGAGCAGCGGCACGTTGAAGGCGTCGCAGAGCTGGACGAACCGGGCCGCCTTGTCGGCCGAGTCGACGAAGAGCACCCCGCCCTTGAACATCGAGTTGTTGGCGACCACGCCGACGACCTCGCCGTTGAGCCGGCCGAAGCCGACGGTCAGCTCCCTGGCCCACAGGGCGTGGATCTCCAGGAACGAGTCGGCGTCGAGCAGGCCCCTGACGTACCGGCGCATGTCGAACGCCTGCCGCTCGCTGTCCGGCACCAGCGCGGCCAGGTCGACGTTCGCGGGCGGGTCGACCGGGGCGACCGCCGGCGGGGGCTGCGTCCAGTTCGACGGCAGGTACGACAGGTAGCGACGCACCACGTCCAGGGCCTCCGCCTCGGACCTGCAGAGGAAGTGCCCCACCCCGGACTCGGCGCAGTGCACCCGGGCCCCGCCCATCTCCTCCAGGGTGGTCTTCTCCCCGGTGACCATCTCGACCATCCGGTCGGAGCCGAGGTACATGCTGGCGTTGCCGTCGACCATCGCGACCACGTCGCAGAACGCCGGGATGTAGGCCCCGCCGGCCGCGCTGGGACCGAACAGTGCGCAGACCTGCGGGATCGAGCCGGAGGCGCGGACCTGGTTCCAGAAGATCTTTCCGGCGCCGCGCCGGCCGGGGAAGAGGTCCACCTGGTCGGTGATCCGGGCCCCGGCCGAGTCGACCAGGTAGACCATCGGCAGCCCGGCCGAGTACGCCCGCTCGATGATCCGGATGATCTTCTCGACGGTGCGGGCGCCCCAGCTGCCGGCCTTGACGGTCGAGTCGTTGGCCATCAGGCAGACGGGCCGACCGTCGATCGTGGCCTGACCGGTGATCACGCCGTCGGCGGGGAGCCCGTCGGCGAGCGCGTTGGCGTAGAGCCCGTCCTCGACGAAGGAGCCGGGATCGACCAGCCGCGCGACCCGCTCCCGGGCGAAGAGCTTGCCCTTGGCCGTGTTGGCCGCGTGGTACTTCTCCGCGCCGCCGGCCCGGATCCGCTTGCCGAGTTGCTCCAGCGCCGACACGTCCAGCGCGGATGTTCCGTCGTGCCGCCCCGTGTCGTCGAGTGCCACGCCGCCCCCTCGCTCGCCCGAGCAACCTAAACGATCGTTAGGTTACTGCATCCGGAGGTTCACGGCCAGCCGGTCGAGGTGTCATACCGAATGACCACGTACCAGAAAGGTATGTTGATATCGATCTATATCGGTCCTTAGGCTCCTGACACCCCCACAGTCCCGGGACCTGGAGAGTGAGCCATGACCTCACGAATCAGCCGGCTCGTGGTCGCGTTCGTCGCGACGGCGGGCGCCACCCTCGGCGTCACGGTCGCCAACCCCTCACCCGCCTCCGCGGCGATGACCATCTGCTACGACACCAGCCAGGCGCCGAGCTTCGTCACCATCGCGCACCAGGCCGCCACGATCTGGAACAACGCCACCTCGAACCTGACGCTCACCCCGAACTGCGGCACCCACCTGCGGATCTACCAGATCACCGGCGGCGGCTCGTACGCCATCCGAACCAGCCTCGGCCGGGGCCAGGTCTACATCGACACGCGCCAGGCCCAGCAGTACAGCCCGCTGCGGATCATGAGCCACGAGATCGGCCACATCCTCGGCCTGCCGGACAACTACAACGGCGACTGCTCGATCCTGATGTCCGGCGGCAGCGCCGGCACGAGCTGCACCAACCCGTACCCGAGCGCGGCCGAGGCGGCCCGCGTCACCCAACTGTTCGCCGGCACCCGCAGCGCCGGGCGCACCACCGGCGAGACCGGCAGCACGATCTTCCGCGACAGCTGGCCGGCGGCCACCCCGGCCACCGTCGGCTGAGCCGCCGCTTTCACCCAGCCCGAGGGGCCGGCCCGGTGCCGGCCCCTCGGCCCCGGCGTCACCACCCGGGCGGCTGACCCCCGTCGGGTGGCGGACCGGGCACGCGGACCGGTCAGGCGGCGAGCCGGGTGCGCGGGCCGGCGCGCAGCACCCCGGAGGGCAGCCGCCGGCCGACCAGTTCCTCGGCCAGCCTCGCCGCCTCCAGCAGGGCCTCCAGGTCGATACCGGTGTCGACGCCCATGTCGTGCAGCATGTGCACCACCTCCTCGGTGGCCACGTTGCCGCTCGCCCCCGGGGCGTACGGGCAGCCGCCGAGGCCACCGACACTGGCGTCGTACTCGGTGACACCGAGCTCGAGCGCGGCGAGCAGGTTCGCCAGTGCGGTGCCCCGGGTGTTGTGGAAGTGCAGCAGGATCGGAACGTCCGGCTGGCGGTCGCGGACCGCGGTGAGCACCTCCCGGACCCGGCGCGGGGTGGCCATCCCGGTGGTGTCGCCGAAGGCGACCCGGTCGGCGCCGTCGGCCACCACACGGTCCACGATGCCGGCGACCCGGGCCGGGTCGACGTCCCCCTCGTACGGGCAGCCGAAGCTGGTCGCCACGATGACCTCGGCGGTCGCACCGTGCTCGTGCAGCAGCGCGATCAGCCCGGCGATGTCGTCCAGCGACTCGGCGGTGGACCGGTTGACGTTACGCCGGTTGTGGGTGTCGCTGGCCGAGACCACCACCTCGATCTCGGTGAACCCGGCCGCCAGCGCCCGCTGCGCGCCCTTCGAGTTCGGCACCAGCGCCGAGTAGCGCACCCCCGGTGCCTTCGTGGCCCTGGCCCACACCTCGTCGGCGTCGGCCATCTGCGGGATCGCCTTCGGGTGGACGAAGGAGACCGCCTCGATCCGCCGGACGCCGGTGGCCGAGAGCGCGTCGAGGAGCCGTACCTTGGCGTCGGTCGGGACCGGATCCTCGTTCTGCAACCCGTCCCGGGGGCCGACCTCCCGGATCGAGACCGTAGCCGGCAACTGCGTCATGGGTCACCTCGCTGTGACGTCGTCGGTCCCCCCATTGTCCCAGCCCGCACCCCGAATAGATGATCATGCACTCGTTCGTCACGGGTGCGGAGGTCCACGGTCGACGAGGAACGCGGCGAAGGCACGCGGAGGCTCAGCGCATCCGGCCGACGATGCCGGTGTCGTAGTCGCCACCGAGGAACTCGGGGTTGTCCAACAGCTCGGCGAAGAACGGGAGGTTGCACTTCGGGCCGGCGACCTCGAACCCGGCGACCGCGGCGCGCGCCCGTTCGATCGCCTGGGCGCGGTCGGCGCCGTACACGATCAGCTTGGCCAGCAGGGAGTCGTAGAAGGGGGTGACCGTGGTGCCGAGAGCGTATCCGGAGTCGACCCGGATCCCCTCGCCGGACGGCTCGGTCCAGGCCGTGACCGCACCCGGGCCGGGCAGGAACCGCTTCGGGTCCTCGGCGTTGATCCGGAACTCGATCGCGTGCCCACGCGGGGCCAGCGCGTCCGGGTCGAAGGTCGGCGCCAGTCCGGCGGCGATCCGCAGCTGCTCCTCGACCAGGTCCACGCCGTAGACCAGCTCGGTCACCGGATGTTCCACCTGCAGCCGGGTGTTCATCTCCAGGAAGAAGAACTCGCCGACCGGGGAACCGTCACCCCCACCGTCGGCCGGGCCCGGAACCAGCAGGCACTCGACGGTGCCGGCGTTGCGGTAGCCGACCGCCTCGCCGGCCCGCACGGCCGCCGCCAGCAGCCGTTCACGCAGCCGGGGTGTGACGGCCGGGGACGGTGACTCCTCGACCAGCTTCTGGTTGCGGCGCTGCACCGAACACTCCCGCTCGCCGAGCGCGACGACACGGCCGTCGGCCAACCCGAGGATCTGAACCTCGACATGGCGTACCCGGGGGAAGTACCGCTCGACCAGCACCGCCCCGTCGCCGAACATCCGCTCGGCGAACCCGCGCACCCTGTCGTACTCGGCGCGCAGGCGCGCCTCGTCGGTGGCGACCGCCATGCCCATCCCGCCGCCGCCGGCGGCGGCCTTCACCATGACGGGGAAACCGATCTCCGTGGCCGCGGCGAGCGCCGCCTCGACGTCGGCCGCCGGCTCAGCGGTGCCGGGAGCGACCGGCAGCCCGGCCGCCGCCATCAGGTTCCGGGCATTGATCTTGTCGCCCATCGCGCTGATCGCGTCCGCGCCGGGACCGACCCAGACCAGGCCGTTCGCCTCGACGGCACGGGCGAACTCGGCGTTCTCCGACAGAAACCCGTATCCGGGGTGGATCGCGTCCGCGCCGGTCGACTTCGCGGCGGCGAGGATGGCCTCGCCGTTGCGGTAGCTCTGTGCCGGGTTGGCCGGCCCCACGCAGACCGCCTCGTCGGCCTCCCGGACGAAGGGCAGGTCGGCGTCCGCCTCCGAGTAGACCGCGATCGTCCGGACGCCGAGCCGCCGGGCGGTACGGATGATCCGACGGGCGATCTCGCCACGGTTCGCGACGAGCAACGACTCGATCATGTCAGGTTCCTCCCCTTCCTGGCCGGGGAACGGTCCCCGGCCGGCGCGTCCGACGGCGTCGTGCGAGCTCGTACGCGCAACCGCTCCGCGGGCGGGACGGCGACCCGGCCGCGGACCCGGAAGCCGGCCGAGACGGCGGCTCGGCCGGCGACACCGACTCAGCGGTCGGGATCGGCGAGCAGCGCGGCGAGGGTCGCGGCCCGCAACAGCACCGCCCGACGCTCCCGGTCGACCTCCCCGCCGAGGAACGGCGTGGAGTTCATCAGGCCGAACGCGGAGTGTGCCAGCACCCGTGCCTCCGCCGCCGAGAGCCTGGGGTGCAACGCGGTCAGCACCCCCACCCACTCCTCGACGTAGAGCCGTTGCAGCCGGCGGATCTGCCGGCGCGGCTCCTCCGGGAGCCGGTCCAACTCGTGCAGGTGCAGGGCGATCACCGCCGGGTTGGCGAGGGCGAACTCGACATGGAAGTCGATCAGCGACTCCAGCGCGGCACGGGGGTTGTCCGGATGCTCCGCCACACGCTGCCGGCCACCCGCCAGCAGACTGTCACTCACCGGCATCAGGGCGGCGACGAGCATCGCCTCCTTGCCGGCGAAGTGGTGGTACAGCGCCGGCCCGGTCACCCCGGCAGCCGACCCGATGTCGTCCATCGAGACCCCGTGGTAGCCGCGGGCGGCGATGAGCCCGACCGCGATCTCCAGGATCTCGTCGCGCCGTGACCGCCGCCGGCGTCCGCCGTTGGCCGCCGTACCGGCCTCCGCCTCGATCACCTGTTCCTCCACCGTCACCCGACCAGCCTAGCTACCGACAATCACCATCCCGTCCGAGCATTCCGTGTCCGCCAGATCACAGCTACTCGTCCTGGTCGAGGGAGTACCGGGCGCGCAGCGCCTCGGCCTCGTCGACGCGGCCCTGCGCGGACAGCGCCTCCGCGAGCCACCAGGCGGCACGCGGGACCAGGTCGGACTGTGCAGGAAGGCCACCGAGGGTACCGCGGAGCACGGGCTCCGCGTCGGCGGGCCGGCCCACCCGAACCAGGAGCTCGCCGGTGAGCAGGTCGACGTGCAGCGCCTCGCCGAACGCCTCGATCGAGCGCAGCCGGTCGGCGACTCCGGAGAGCCGGTCCAGGGCCTCGCCCTCGCGGCCGGCGGCGAGCAGCGCACGAGCCCCGGCGTCGGCCAGCATGGCCCGCTCCCAGCGCAGCGCCGGCCCGTACTCCGGGTTCCCGTCCGGGCCGGGGGCCGGCTCCGACGGCCAGGGGTCGGCGGGCAGGGTGGCGGCGAGGGTGTCCGCCCGCTCCAGCGCGGCGAGCGACGCCTCCGGGTCGCCGGCCCAGCACAGCGCCATGACCTCCCGTCGCCGCGCCCGCAGCTCGTCGAGCCTCAGACCGGCCGCCTGGTACGCCGACGCCGCCGCCGCGAAGCGCTGTGCCGCCAGGTTGTCGCGGTCCTGGTTGTACAGGATCCCGCCCGCCTCCTCCAGCACCTGCCCCCGGTGCGGAAGATTGTCCGGCCCGTCCAGGTTCTCGGCGAGTTCGTCGAGCAGGTTGAGCGCCGGCCCCTGCTCCCCGAGGGCCAGGTAGATGCTGGCGAGCATGTGCCGGCAGCGGTCCGCCTCGGCCTGGTGTCCGATCCGGTCCAGGGCGCCGAGGGCCTCCTCCGCCGCCTCGGCCGCCTCCGCCATCCGGCCGGCCCTCCGGTACGCCTCGGCCAGCTCGCAGCGCAGGAACGCCGCCCCGTCCACGATGTCCCGTTCGACGCAGATCGCGACGGCCTCCACCAGGTCGTCGACCGCCTCGCCCGGTCGGCCGGCGGCGAGCAGCGCGCGGGCCCGGCCGGTCCGGGCGGGAAGCACGAGGTCGGCGGTGGCGATCCCGACCACCTCGTCGTACACCTCGACGGCCTGCGCCGGGTCGGGCCGCGAGTTCGCGTACGCCATGGACGCGACCGCGTACGGCTCGACGAGCCCCAACCCGCGGTAGAGCTCCCGGGCACGCAACGCGGCCTCGCCGGCCTCGTCCCGCCGATCCACCAGTTCCAGCAGCCGAACCCGGTGCAACGCGACCCGCGCGACCAGGTAGGGGTCGGCGGCCTCGGCCGCCGCGGCCGCCGCCCGGTCCGCCACGGCCAGCGCCTCGTCGCCACGCCCGGTCTCGATCAGCGCGATCGAGAGCCGGTCCAGCGCGGCGGCCCGCTGCGCGGCGGTCCCGTGCTCGCTCAGGTAGTCGGCCGTGGAGCGGGCGAGCGCCACGCCCTCCTCCACCTCCCCGGTCAGCACCAGCAGCACGCCGAGCCGGCTCGCGACCACCTGTTCCCGCACCGGGTCCGGCACCTGGCGGTACAACTCGACCGCCTCCCGGTTCAGCGCCACCGCGCCGGTGAGGTCCTCGGCCCGGTGCCGTTCGGCCGCCCGGAACTCGACCCGACGGGCCAACACCGGCAGCTCGTGTTCCCGGCCGCCGAACCGCTCGTCGAAGGCGGCCAGCACCGCCGCCAGCTCGCCGTGCCGCTCGGTGCGCCACAGCTCGTCGGCCAGATCGAGCAGTTCGGTCGGGTCCGCCTCCGCCGGCAGCTCGAACGGCAGGGACGGACGGAGCGGGAACGGCGCCGTGGTCGGGCCGCCGGCTGCGCCGGCGGGGGAGGCGTCCGCCGGGGCCGCGCCACCGGGGGCGTCCGCCGCACCGACCGGTTCGACGGGGGCGGACCCGCCGTGCGCCGCCTGGCCGGAGCCGGTGGCGGACGCCGGCCGGCGCCGGGCGGTGGCCGACAGCGGCAGGTGGTCACCGATCGGGGTCAGCGCCAACAGCTGGGCCACCACCTCGGACTGTGCCGAGGTCCCGTTCCGTGCGTCGAACCGGGCGGCGATCTGCCGGGCCGTCGCCGCCATCTCCTCGGCCAGCGCCCCGACCGGCACCTCGGCCTCCGGCCGGTCGCCGTGTGCCCGCCGCCGCACGGTCAGCCCGGCGGGGCCGGTGGCGTCGAGCCGCCGCAACAGCAGCGCGGCGCTGGCGGCGAAGTGCATCGTGCTGGCCGGCGAGGGCGACCGGTCCAGCCAGTCCAGGTGCCGTTCGAGCAGCTCCAGCCCGCGTACCTCGTTGCCGGTGACCGCGCAGAAGGCGATGTGCTCGCCGATGTCCCACAGGTCGGCCAGGTTGCCCCGGTGCAGGCGGTACGCCCGCAGATGCGCCTGGCGGGCCTGTTCGCGCCGGCCCGTCCGCAGGTACGGCATGAGCAGCGCGGTGAGGACACCCTGCGGCTGCTCGGTGCAGCTCAGCCGCCCGGCCAGGACCGGTTCGGCCAGCGCCACCGCCTCCTCGTCGCGACCGATCGAGGCCAGGTAGCTGATCTGCGTCGACGGGTCGCAGCCGGCGCAGTCGGAGAGGTCGTCCCGGGGCGTGGTGGTCCAGCGCCGGTACCACTCCTCGGCCTCCTCGGCCGCTCCCAGGTGCCGGGCCACCCGGTGTCGCATCTTGTAGACCGCCTGGAGACTGTGCCCGCCCTCGCGGTACCGGCGTTCCATGTCGTCGATGACGGCCCTGGTGCGGTCAAGCGGCACCTCCGGGAAGGAGAGCAGGCCGTTGACCATGTACTTGAAGTACCAGAGCAGGCTGTGCTCGAAGTGCTGGTGCCAGGGTCGCGGGTTGTTGTCGTGGTGGGCCAGGCACCAGGAGAACGTCACGAAGGAGCGGGCCGGCTCGCCGCCGTAGACGTACGCGGTGGTGGCGAGCATCCGGGAGGCGAACGACATGTACTCGTCGCCGGCCGCGTCCGCCTGTCGGATCAGCTGCTCGACGGCCGCGATCTGCCCGCTGCCGTACGGCATCTCGCGGATCCGCTCGAATGCCCGGTGAAGGTCGTCGTTGCTGGAGGCCACGGGGCTGTCACTCCTGTCCAGGCACGGCCCGGTTGAGCAGGCCGAGGAACGAGTTGTTGAGCAGGGCGGCGTCGGCCGGCCGGATCGGGTGGTAGCCGAGCAGCAGCGCCTGGCCGTACAGCGCCTCGACGGCGAGGCCGACCAGCTCCGGGTCGGTGAGCGCGGTGACCCGGCGGACCAGCGGGTTGCGGTGGTTGAGCACGAGCTGGGGACGCTCCGGCGGCCCGGAGGCGGCGATCGCGTCCAGGACGCCGGCCCACGTCTCGTCCGCGCGCTCCCGGGTCGCCTGCAACTGCTCCTGGAAGAGCGCCGACCGGCTCACCAGGTAGAGGGCCGGCAGCGACGCCGGCGCGTACGACCGGACCACGACCTCGCAGCCGAGCCGGTCCAGGGCGCGCTGCGCGGTGGCGACGAACGGCCGCAGCGCCAGTTCGACCCCGGGGTCGAGGACGTCGAACCGGGTGGTGAGGTCGCTCGGTTCCAGCCGCTCGATCAGGATCGACCGGTCGACCCGGGGCAGTCGTTCGATGATCTCGGTGTCGTACGTGTACCCGGCGTTGACCACCGCCACGTCCTGCGCCGCCGCCACCGCGGCGAGCTGTCGGAACTCGTCGACGCTGGCGGCGTACCGGATCAGGCCGTGCCGTTCGCGGAACTCGGCGAGCGTGGTCTGCCCGGTGTTGGTCTCCATCGGCCACCAGCGCTCGACCAGCCGGAGCATCTCGTCGTCGTGCAGCGCCAGCGCCTTCACCCCGAGGTGGTGGACCTGGAGAAACTCGGCGAGCCGGAGCGGGCTGCTGTCGGCGAGCCGGACCAACCATCCCCGGAGCTGGTCGCCGAGCGCCTCCCGGGTGCTCTCCAGCAGGCTGTCCTCGTAGAGGGCCTCCCGGCTGGCGGTGGGGCGCAGCTCGCTGGCGTCGACGACGCAGCGGGCGAAGAACGCCCAGTCCGGCAGGAGCCCCTCGGCGCCCTCGGCGAGCAGCATCCGCTTGAGGTAGACCCGGTGCCCGGCCCGGGCCGCCGGGTTCACCGGCGTGGGAAGGACGAACGCCGCCCCGGTCAGCCCCGCCTCCGGCACCGACAGCGGGACGACGTCGAACGGGGTGAAGCCGAGCACCTCGCGGGCGTAGGCCACGAGGCGCTCCCGGCGGTCCGCCGGCGACGCGCCGGCGGCCGGTGACCACGGCGGCGGTCCGGCGGTGGTCTCCACGTCCCCGACGTAGACCCGGATCGGCAGCAGCGACCCGAAGAGCCGGGCCAACTCGGTCACGGTCGGGGTGGTCAGCCACTGCTCGGCGCCGCGACGCGGCGTCAGCGTGACGGTGGTCCCCGGTTCGGCCCGGGAGGCGCCCGGCCCCGCCAGCTCGACCCGGTAGCGGCCGTCGGCGTAGCCGGTCCACAGCACGGTCGGCTCGTCACCGTGCCGGGTCTGGACCCGGATCTCGTCGGCGACCAGGAAGCAGGAGAGCAGCCCGATGCCGAACTGTCCGAGGAACTCGTGCCGGGCGAAGCCGAGTTCGTCCCGTTTGGAACTACGGCCGATGGTGGCGAGCAGTTCGTGCACCTGTGCCTCGGTCAGCCCGATGCCGGTGTCGTGCACCCGCAGCGTGCCGTCACCGGTCATCTCGGGCGGCTCGATCCGGACGACGGCCGGCGCCGCCGGTTCGGCGGCCCGGCGGGCGGTGATGGCGTCCACCGCGTTCTGCAGCAGCTCCCGGACGTAGACCCGCGGGCTGCCGTACAGGTGGTGACTGAGCAGGTCGACCACGCCGCGCAGGTCGACCTGGAAGGTGCGGTCCACGATCGCTACTCCTGTGTGAGGGACGGAAGGTCCCGCTCCGGTCCGGCGGACGGCGCTCACCGTACCCGTCCGGGGCGACGCTGCGCTTCCTCCCGACCCGCCGGGCGTCCCTCGCCGGGCGCGCCCGGCCGACGGTCAGCGGGGGCGTGCTGCGTCGCCTCCGGTCGCGGGGCCCTCTCCCACCACCGGCAGGGAGGTGCCCTCCTCCTGGACCGCCCTGGTCACGGCGATGACGCCCGCACCGTCGCGGGACACCGGGTGCGTCGTCGTCACGCCGGGCGCCGGTCCTCGCCAGGGCCACCGGTACGGCGCGCGGGGCGAGCGGTGCCGGCGCCGAGCCGCCTGTCGAGCGTGTCGAGGTCGGGCACGAACCAGACGTGGCCGGCCTGGTTGGATTCGTGGACGAGGGCGCGGAGGGCGGAGCTGGCCGCGAGGTGTCGCGAGATGTCGCCGACCACCACCAGGCGCAGCCGATAGTTGACGAACCTCTGCATCACCTCGCCGGCGAACCGGGTGCCGAGCGAGAAGAAGCGCTCGTCGAACCGCTCCGCGGGAACGGCCACCACCTCGGCGCCGAGGAGGGCCTCGCCGATCAGGTCGAGCGCGTCCTCCACGGTGGTGATCGGCGGTCCGGCCGGGTCGCAGACCAGGACCGGCACCCCGGCTCGCTCCTGCAGCACGTCAGGCATTCCCGGCCTCCCCCCCGCGGCAGGCCGGCCCCGCCATGCCGCACACCCTCCGCCCCCCCGACCGGCCGGGACCGCCCGCGAGGCCGTCGGCGAAGAACGCGACCAGGCCGCACGCCGCCACGCCGGCGATTGATCGAGAACTGTCGCTCTTGTGACTTGCAATGTTTCGAGTCATACTGCGAAATGTTTCTATGATCCGCGTGTCCACCCGACCCCACCACCACCCACCGCCACCCGGTCACGGTGGCGACCCGTTCCGCAGGCTGGGAGGAACCAGATGCCGCAACCGTCCCGATCTCCCCGGCGCCTGGTCACGGCGCTCGCTGCCACCGCCATGGCCGCCGCGGGTGGTGCCGTGGCGCTGACCGTCGCGGCCCCGCCCCAGGCGGCCAACGCCGCCGCCTGCAACGGCTACGTGGCCCTCACCTTCGACGACGGCCCGAACCCGTCCACCACCAACGCGCTGCTCAACGCGCTCCGCTCGGCCGGCGTCCGGGCCACCTTCTTCAACATCGGGCAGCGGGTGCAGCAGAACCCGACGCTCGCCCGGGCTCAGCTGACGGCCGGGATGTGGATCGGTAACCACAGCTGGACGCACCCGCACATGACCCAGCTCAGCACGGCGCAGATGGCCTCGGAGATCAGCCAGACCCAGCAGGCGATCCAGCAGGCCACCGGGGTCACGCCACGGCTGTTCCGGCCACCGTACGGCGAGACGAACGCCACCCTCCGGTCGGTCCAGGCCCAGTTCGGCCTCACCGAGGTGCTCTGGACCGTCGACTCCCAGGACTGGAACGGCGCGAGCACGGCCCAGATCGTGCAGGCGGCCTCCACCCTGCAGGACGGCGGCGTCATCCTGATGCACGACGGCTACCAGACCACGATCAACGCGATCCCCCAGATCGTCGCCAACCTCGCCAGCCGCAACCTCTGCGCCGGCATGATCTCACCCGTCACCGGCCGGGCCGTGGCGCCGGACGACAACACCCCGACGACCCCGCCGACCACGCCGCCAACCACCCCGCCGACGACGCCACCGACCACCCCGCCGACCACGCCGCCGACCACCCCACCCACCGGCAGCGCCGGCTGCACCGCCAGCTACCGCACCGTCAACAGCTGGCCCGGCGGCTTCCAGGCCGAGGTGACGATCACCAACACCGGAACCTCCACGCTGAACGGCTGGACCGCCCGGTGGAGCTGGCCCGGTGGGCAGACCATCAGCAGCCTCTGGAACGGCGAGGTGAGCCAGAGCGGCGGCTCGGTGACCGTCCGCAACGCCCCGTACAACGGCACCCTGCCACCCGGTCAGAGCACCTCGTTCGGGTTCGTCGCCAACGGCGACGGCGCCACGCCGTCGGTGACCTGCACCAGCCCCTGACCGCACGCCCCGGGCACGGCCGCGGGGTGGCGGGAGCCGGCGCTCCCGCCACCCCGCCCCACGTCCTCACCGCCTGCCCACGGGCGGTCCCGCCGCCGCATCCTCCGGCGGTGCCGCCGCGCGCCGACGCGCCGCTCAGCCGCCCAGCCCGCCGGGCTGGTCACCCCTGACGATGGGGGCCCGGACCAGGTTGCCCCACTCGGTCCACGAGCCGTCGTAGTTGCGCACCCTCTGGTAGCCGAGCAGGTGACGCAGGACGAACCAGGTGTGGCTGGAGCGTTCCCCGATCCGGCAGTACGCGATCACGTCGTCGTCCGGAGCGAGCCCGAGCTGGTCGGTGTAGATCGCCCGGAGCTCCTCGGGGGTGCGGAAGGTGCCGTCGTCGTTCACCGCCGACTTCCACGGCTTGTTCACCGCGCCCGGAATGTGCCCGCCACGCAGCGCTCCCTCCTGGGGGTAGTCCGGCATGTGGGTCAGCTCGCCGGTGTACTCGCCCGGCGAGCGGACGTCGACCAGCGGCCGGGCCGCCGCGATGTGCGCCAGCACCTGGTCGCGGTACGCCCGGATCGGCGCGTCGTCCCGGATCGGCACCGGATACTCGGCCGGCGGCCGCTCGGTCTTCTCCCGGGTCAGCTCGCGGCCCTCGGCGATCCACTTCTGTCGGCCGCCGTCGAGCAGTCGGACGTCGGGATGGCCGAAGAGGCTGAAGACCCAGAGCGCGTACGCCGCCCACCAGTTGAAGTTGTCGCCGTAGAACACGACCGTGTCGTCCCGGCCGATCCCCTTCGCCGAACACAGCCGGGCGAACGCCTCCGCGTCGAGGTAGTCCCGGGTCACCTGGTCGTTCAGCTCCAGGTGCCAGTCGACCTTGATCGCGCCCGGAATGTGCCCGGTCTCGTAGAGCAGGACGTCCTCGTCCGACTCGACGACCACCAGACCGTCCGCGCCCAGGTGCTCGGCCAGCCACTCGGTCGTGACCAGGCGCTGCGGGTCGGCGTAGCCCTGAAGCTTCGGTGCGGGATCGTTCGGCATCGGCATGGACCCACCGTACGCCGGGCGGGTCCCGAGTTCCGCCAGGTCGCTCGGTTGGCCCCGTCAGATGACGAGGTCGCCCGTCGGGCGACGTCCCGGGCGTGAGGGCCGGTACGGGCCGAGCCCGGTGGCCGTCGTGGTCGGCCGCCCGGCTGTCACCGTCAGGGCACCCCGGCCGACGTCGGGATGCCCGGCGGCTGTCACGTCAGGGTGATGGTGCCGCTGTTTCGGACGTCTCGTCGCTCGAACGTCACCTTCTTGCCGCCCTCGCTGGCGGTGCCACGGGTGCGGTAGGTCGCCGACAGACTCCCCGTCCGCTCCGGCACCTGGAAGACCCCGGACCAGGTGGCGGGGGCGGTCAGCGTCGGATCCGGCGCGGACCCCGGGACCGCGAGGTAGTTCGGCACCGGCATCCTCGTCTTGTCCGGAACCCGCAGTACCTGTCCGGCGGCGGTCCGGAGGGTCAGGCTCCGTGACAGATCGACCACGAACGTGACCCGGGTCGCACTGGCGAACAGACTCACCTCGACGTGTGCCCACAGGGCGCCGTCCGGGGCCGGGCCCCGATCCTCGTCGTACCGGCGCAGCTCGACCTCGATCTCGACGTTGACGATCGTGTCCCAGCCCAGGCCCGGACCGTGGCCGGGGACGCCCACGTAGTCGGCCAGCCGGACCGTGCCCGAGGCGACCGCCCCGCCCGCCCGTGAGGGTGAGGCGGACGGGCTCGTCGCCGGCTTCGGCGACGGCCCGACGAGCCTGCCCGTACGGATACTGATCGACTGGGTCTGCCCGGACTCGGTGAAGGTGAGAACGGCGTCCGCGCCGGTCGGCACCGACACGACGATGACGGTGTTCGGCAGCGCCGCCGTCTCGCTGAGCTGTCGGGCCTGGCCGTCCACCACGACCTCGACGGTCGGCAGCCGGTCACCACGCGGCGTCGTCCGCTTCTCGGGCCTGACCAGGTGGACCATCAGGAACTCCCGACCCTTGCCGGCGCGCCAGGGTGGGGGGATCGACGGAACCCGAAGGTGCAGCTCCCGAACCGCCTTCTCGGTCAGTTCGGTGGCCAGACCGTATCGGCTGAGCGCCACCGCGTACCCCGTACCGATCAGCACGGCGTCCTCCGGGAGCTCCCGCGACTCGAGGTCCACGTCGGCGAACGGGTCCGACAGCCGCGACGTACCCTGGGCGACGAACGTGTCCGGGACCGAGGGCTGATCGGCGGTCTGGTCGCCGTCCCCGCAACCGACCAGCCCTCCGGTCAGCGCGAGGATCACCAGGGCGAGGCCCCACCGTCGCATCAGATCCCCCTCCCTCGGCGCCCCCGGTCGATGGATGCCCGCCAACCTACCGCAGCGGAACCCGGTCACCAGCCCGGCCACCGACCACATCGGACCCGAGATTGTCCACATCGGATCGCGTCGTCCCGGGAGGCGACCGGTGCGGAGGCTCACCGGCTCCGAGCCGGAGCGCGGGACACCCGCCGCGAACGCGCCCGGGCACCCACCGCGCACGCGGTCCCCCGGGGCACCGCGCGGGAACCGCCGGGTGAGCAGCGGGATCGGCGGGACCACCAGCGCCGTCCGGGGGGACCGCGCGGGGACCGCTAGCTGACGGTGGGCCGTTCCCCGGTGAGCGGGTTCGGCTCGGTGAAGGGCGCCAGCACCGGACGCTTCGCGGTGAGGCCGTCGCCCGACGACCTCCCGGTCAGCCGGCGCTTGATCCACGGCGCCAGGTGCTGACCGGCCCAGCGCAGGTCCGCGCCCAGGGACGCCAGCCACGGCGTCGGAGCCGGCTCGGGCGGCACCGCCAGCCACCGCTCGTCGGCGGGGACACCGAGGGCGGCGAGGACGTGCGCCGCCACCCGCCGGTGCCCGGCCGGCGACAGGTGGAGGCGGTCCTCGCTCCACAGCGCCGGGTGGCGGAAGGCGTCGTCGGCGAACAGGTCCACCAGCAGCGCGCCGTGCCGGCGCGCGGTGTCGGCCGCCGCCTGGTTGAGGATCGCGGCCCGGGGGCCGATGATGCGCTGCCCGGGCAGCCGGGCGGTCACGTCGGCGAACCGGAACAGCACCACGTCGGCGCCGGTGGCCCGCAGCTCGGCGACCACCCGGTCGTAGCGCTCGACCAACGTGTGCGGGTCGAAGCTGCGCCGCAGGGCGTCGTTGCCGCCGGCGGCAAAGCTGATCAGATCGGGTCGCATCTCCAACGCGGCCGGCACCTGCTCGGCGACGATGTTGCCGAAGAGCCGGCCCCGGATCGCCAGGTTGGCGTACCGGAAGTCCGGTCCGGAGGCGGCGGCCAGGGTGGCGGCGACCAGATCGGCCCATCCCCGGTAGCCGCTGCCGTCCGGGTACGGGTCGTCGAGCCCCTCGGTGAAGCTGTCCCCGATCGCCACGAAGCTACGCCAGCGCACGCGCCCCCCCTTCGCCCCTCTGCCGTCGACCATCGAGCGCCGGCAATTGTGTCAGCCGGAGCCGGTTGCGGGCAGCCCCGCCGACCGGCAGGTGACCGACGCCGCATCCAGAAGGGCCGGGCACACCGCGCGGTCGGGGCCGCGCCGGGGTGCCCGGCCCGGCCGCACCGGGCCGCCACGCGGCCGGCGAATCTCGGGTGCCCGACCCGCCACGGCGGTACTACGCTGCCCGGATGCTGCTTCGGATGTCCACGCTGTTCCTGCGTACGCTGCGCGAGGACCCGGCAGACGCGGAGGTACCGAGCCACCGGCTCCTGGTCCGGGCCGGGTACGTGCGCCGCGCCGCGCCGGGTGGCTACACGTGGCTGCCGCTGGGCCGGCTCGTGCTGGACCGGGTCACCGACGTGATCCGTCAGGAGATGCTGGCCATCGGTGACCAGGAGGTGCTCTTCCCGGCTCTGCTACCGCGCGAGCCGTACGAGACGAGCGGGCGGTGGACCGAGTACGGCGACGACATCTTCACGCTGAAGGACCGGCGCGGTGCCGACCACCTCCTCGGCCCGACGCACGAGGAGATGTTCACCCTCCTGGTCCGGGACACCTTCACGTCGTACCGTGACTTCCCGGTCTCGCTCTTCCAGATCCAGACCAAGTTCCGTGACGAGGCCCGCCCGCGGGGCGGGCTGCTGCGCGGCCGCGAGTTCCTGATGAAGGACGCGTACTCGTTCGACCTCGACGAGGCCGGGCTGCGCGCCGCCTACGACCGGCACCGCGCCGCGTACCAGCGGATCTTCGACCGGCTGGGGTTGGACTACACGATCGTCTCGGCGGTCTCCGGGGCGATGGGCGGGTCGGTGTCCGAGGAGTTCCTCGCCGCGAGCCCGGTCGGCGAGGACACCTTCGTCGGCTGCACCGCCTGCGACTACGCGGCGAACACGGAGGCGGTCACCACCCCGCCGCCGCCCGCCCGGGACGCCCACTCGCACCCGCCGGCCGAGACCCACGACACGCCGGAGACCCCGACCATCGAGTCCCTGGTCGAGGTGGCCAACGCGCGTCGGCTCGCCGGCCGGGACGACTGGACCGCCGCCGACACCCTGAAGAACGTGGTCGTCTCGGTGCGCCGGCCCGGGGCCGCCGAGCCGGAACTGCTGGTGGTCGGCGTACCCGGCGACCGGGAGGTGGACCTGAAGCGGCTCGGCGCGGCGCTGTCTCCCGCCACCGTCACGCTGTACGACTGGAGTGGGCACACCCCCGGGCTGGTCCGCGGCTACATCGGACCGCAGGTGCTGGCCGGGCTCGGCATCCGCTACCTCGTCGACCCCCGGGTCGCGCCCGGCACCGCGTGGCTGACCGGGGCGAACGAGCCGGGCCGACACGCGACGAACGTGGTCTGCGGGCGGGACTTCACCCCGGACGGCACGGTCGAGGCCGCCGAGGTCCGGGCCGGCGACCCCTGTCCGGCCTGCCCGAACGGGACGCTGGTGATGCGGCGGGGTATCGAGATCGGGCACGTCTTCCAGCTCGGCCGCCGCTACACCGACGTGTTCCAGGTCGACGTGGCGGGCCCGGACGGCAAGCCGGTCCGTCCGATCATGGGCTGCTACGGAATCGGGGTCTCCCGGGTGGTGGCGGCGATCGCCGAACAGCACCACGACGAACGGGGCCTGGTCTGGCCGGCGGCGGTGGCGCCGTGCGACGTACACCTGGTCGCGGCCGGCAGGGGTCCACAGACGGAGGCCGCGTCGCAGCTCGGCGCGGAACTCGCGGCCCGGGGCCTGCGGGTGCTGCTCGACGACCGGACGCACGTCTCGGCCGGGGTGAAGTTCGCCGACGCCGAGCTGATCGGCATCCCCCGCGTCGTCGTGGTCGGTCGCCGCTGGGCCGACGGGTACGTCGAACTGCGTGACCGGGCCACCGGCGACCGCGTCGAGTTGACGGTGTCCGACCTGGTGGAGCGGCTCGGGGAACCGACGCGGGAACCGGCGCTCGCCCGGTAGCGTCCGCCCCCCTCGGGGACGCCCACCGACCCGTACCGCCGGCGCGGCTCAGGCCCGGGCCCGGACCGCGCCGTGCCTGGTAGAGCCGCTGGCACTCGCCGTAGTCGGGAAGCAGGCCGGCACGGCGCAGCTCGGCCAGGGTCGGGGCGGTGGCGTCACGCTCGGAGAGAATCGGCGTGATGTCCTCCGGCCAGGGCAACGCCAGCTCCGGGTCGCGGACGTGGACGGCCCGTTCCCGGGCCGGGGCGTACCGGGTCGAGCAGTAGTAGCTCACCAGGCTCCCCTCCTCCAGAGCCACGAACGCGTGGCCGAGCCCCTCGGCGATGTAGACCGCGCGGTGGTCGACGCTGTCCAGCCGGATCACCTCGTACCGGCCGAAGGTCGGCGAACCGACCCGGAGGTCGACGATCACGTCGAGCACCGCCCCGCGGGGGCAGTAGACGTACTTGGCCTGGCCGACCGGGACGTCAGCCCAGTGCACGCCGCGGATCACGCCCCGGCGGGAGACGCTCTGGTTGACCTGTGCCACGGCCAGCTCGAAGCCGAGCGCGTCGGCGAAGACGGCCGCGTCGTACCACACCAGGAACTGGCCTCGATCGTCCGGGAAGACCGGTGGCCGGAACTCCCACGCGCCGGGGATCGACAGCTCGGTGGCCTTCACTCGCACCTCTTCTGGTCACGGGGTGTGCAGGTCACGGGGTGGTCGCCGGCTCCGCGGAGATAACCGAACGATACCGAACCGGCGACCGAGAGTGGCCGATCGGAAACCCGACACGGTGTCAGAGTGTGAGGAACGGGGTACCGGATGGTATCGGCGAGGACGGTTTCGGAGGCAGCCGTGGCTGGGGTCAGGGTCCGCGACGTGATGACCAGGAGGGTGGTCTACCTTCCCGCGGGCACGCCACTGGACGAGGCCGCCAGTGCGATGCGGGACGCCGACATCGGCGACGTGGTGGTGACCGACGGTCCGAACCTGCTCGGCATGGTGACCGACCGCGACATCGTGGTCCGGGCGGTGGCCGAGGCCCGCGACGTCCGACAGGTCACGCTCGGCTCGATCGCGACCAGGGAGATCGTGATGATCGAGCAGAACGCGGGCGTGGAGGCGGCCGCCGCCCTGATGCGGGAGCGGGCCGTTCGCCGGGTCCTGGTCTGCGACAACGACCGGCGGCTCGTCGGCATCGTCTCCCTGGGTGACCTGGCGACCTGCCTCGCCCCGTCCCCGGCCCGCGCCGACGGGACGTCCGCCCTCCGGTGATCCGGGCGGGCGTGTCGCCGCGCGGCGCCGCAGGTGACGGCCGGCGCCCGCACGGTCTGGGTAGCCTGGCCTCATGCCGCAGACCACGCCACCGTCGATGCCGCCGAAACTCGCCGAGATCGTGGCGGAGTTCGTCACCGCGCCCCGGGACGTGGTCCTGGAGATGTTGCTGGAGTACGCCTCCGCGGTGCCGCCGCTGCCGGCCCGTCTTGCCGACCGCGCCGGGATGGAGCAGGTGCCGGAGTGCCAGACGGCGTTCTTCCTCCGGGCCGAGGTGACCCCCGAGCGGACCGTCACCACCTGGTTCGACTGTCCGCCGGAGGCGCCGACGACCCGGGCGTTCGCCGGCGTTCTCGCGGAGGGGCTGGCCGGCGCGAGCGCCGAGGAGGTGCTGGCCGTGCCGGACGATCTCTACCAGCGGATGGGGTTGGCACAGGTGATCAGCCCGTTGCGGGTACGCGGCGGCAACGCCATCCTGGCCCGGCTCAAGCGCCAGGTCCGGGAACAGATCGCCTGAGCGCCGGGTTGTGTTCCCCGTGGAGATCGAGGTTTACGCGGACATCATCTGCCCGTGGTGCTACATCGGACGGCGTCGGCTGAGCAGGGCACTGGCGTCGTACGACGGTGAGGTCACCGTCCGGCACCGGCCGTTCCAGCTCGACCCGGCCCCGGTGCCCGAGCCCCGGCCCACGCTGGAGGTGCTGGCGGAGAAGTTCGGCGGGCCGGAGCGGGTGCGGCAGATCGTCGCCCACACCACGGACGTGGCCGCCGAGGTCGGCCTGGAGCTGCGGTTCGACCGCGCCGTGATGGCGAACACCTTCGACGCGCACCGGCTGGTCTGGTACGCCGACCGGCACGGCCGCTCGGCGGAGGTGCTGGAGGCGCTCTACCGGGCGTACTTCACCGACGGGGTCGACGTGGGTTCCCGGATGGCCCTGGCCGGTGTCGCCGCCCAGGCCGGCCTGGACGAGGCCGGGGCACGCCGCTTTCTCGACTCCGGTGACGGGGTGACTGAGGTCCGGACCGCGCTGCGGAAGGCCCACGAGCTCGGGGTGAGGAGCGTCCCGACGTTCGTGTTCGCCGGGAGGTACGTCGTCACCGGCGCCCAGGAGCCGGAGATCCTGCGCGCCGCTCTCGCCGAGGTGCGGCGCCGCGAGGCCGTGGGCTGAGGACGCCCCGACCGCCGCCCGCCGGCGAGCCTCGCCCCCCGATTCCCACGCCGGCTCCGGTCCCGCGCGGTCGTCGACCCACTCCGGCTTCTCCCGACCCTTCTCGACCGCGAGTGTCCGCGGTCGAGAAGGGCTGGTCACGCTGGCCGCCGGAGCGGACACCACCGATGTTTCACGTGCAACGGAATCGACGTTGGTCGTTTTATAACCACCCCTTGTCGCCCACCGCCACCGATGGCGGCCGTTCCTCGCGTTGACATGTGACCTTTTGGTCACCTATCTTGGGTGCCGTGATCGACGACGACCGGGTGTTCAAGGCACTTGCCGACCCGACCAGGCGTGCGCTGCTCGACCGGCTCTTCGTCCGCGACGGCCAGACGTTGACGGAGCTGGAGTCCGGAGTGGAGATGACCCGCTTCGGCGTCATGAAGCACCTGCGCGTCCTGGAGGAGGCAGGCCTCGTCGTCACCCGCCGGCAGGGTCGGGAGAAGTTGCACTTCCTCAACCCGGTCCCGATCCGCCAGATCCACGACCGGTGGATCGACAAGTACACCGAGGTCCGCGCCGCGGCGCTGCTGGACCTCAAGGCCGAACTCGAACGCGACCGAGCCGAGGAGAACCAGTGACCACGGACGTCAGCCACCCCGCCGAGACCACCAAGGTCTACCGGGTCTACATCAGGGCCACCCCGCAGGCGATCTGGGACGCCATCACCAGGCCCGAGTGGACCCGCAGGTACGGATACCAGGGCCTCGCCGAGTACGACCTGCGACCGGGCGGCCGATACCGGGCTGTCGCCCCGGAGGAGCTGCGGCAGGCGGGCATGGTCGAGGTGCCGGTCGAGGGCGAGGTACTCGAGGTCGACCCGCCGGTCAGGCTGGTGCAGACCTGGCGGGCCACCTGGCTCGACGAGCCGGCCACCCGGCTGACGTACGAGATCCAGGAGCTGCGCGACGGGGTGTGCTCGCTGACCGTCACCCACGAGCTGGCCGGGGCGCCGCAGACCATGGCCCAGGTCACCGGTGCGGTCCCGGGCGCCGGTGGCGGCTGGGCCGAGGTGCTCAGCGACCTGAAGACGCTCCTGGAGACCGGCAGGGGGCTGTACGCCTGACCCCGGCGCACGACGGAGCGGAAGGAGACCGGACGTGCCCGGACGAGGCGCCGTCCGCCGGTCGGCCGGGGTCTCCCTTGGCGGCACCACGGCCAACGGTCGGACCGGGGGGCGCCGGCGCCGGGGCGCACCGACCCGGCCGACCCGGGTCGCACTCTCTCCGATGTGGCCGAGCCGGCGGGGGGAGTGCGACCCGGGGTCACCTCCGCGCGGCGGCGACCCGCTCCACCTCGGCGAGCATCAGCCGCAGCGAGAGGCTGTGCTGGTGTGCCGGAAGGCGCGCCAGCGCGCGTCGCGCGTACCCGAGCCCGGCGGCGGGGTCTCCGGCGATGGCCATCATCAGCCCCCGGTGCAGCTCGATGTGGGTACCGAACCGGGGCAGACCGGCCGGGCGGGTCCTCTCGGCAGCCTCCTGGGCGGCCACCGCCTCGTCGTGGCCGAGCCGGGACAGCAACATCGACTCGAGGGTGTGGAAACGCCACTCCGGTACCGCGAAGTCGGAGATCCGCTCGTCACCGCCGACGGCGGCGAAGAGCCGTCGGGCATCGTCCAGCAGGGACACCGCGGTCGCCGCGTCACCCCGGAGCGCGGCGATGTGGGCCTGCGCGGTGAGTGCGGCGAGCCGACCCGGCGTCGGCCGGTCGGAGAGTGCGATCGCCTGCCCCGCGAGCCGGGCCGCGACCGGCAGGTGTGTTCCCTCGTACGCCAGCGCGAGGGCGGCGCGGCCGCGTACCCAGATCCGGGTCTCCAGGTCGGCGGAGCGGTCCGCGGCGACCGCCGCCATCTCGTACGACCGCAGCGCCCCGCGCCGGCCCCCGACGATCGGCAGGGTCTTGCCGTGCACCGTCAACAGGCGGGCCGCCACCGCCCACAGGTGCGGGTTGTCCCGCTCCTGTTGCAGGACGACCAGGTCGGCGGCGAGCCGCCCCTGCAGTTCCGCCGCTCCGAGCGACATGTACTCCCGCCCGTACGTCTCGGCCCGGGCGACCCAGTCGTCGACGCTGCGGCGCGGCCCCATCGCGGCGGCGAAGCCGTGTTGGACCAGTTCGGCGACGGCCGCCGGCAGGACGACGGTCGCGGCGAGCATGAGGGTGCTCCCGCGCCGCACGCTGTCGCCCAGCACCCGCTCGTAGGCCAGCACGAGGTCCGGGGTCGCCGGCCGTTTACCCAGTTCGACGTTGCACAGATGGCTCTTGCTGTAGTTTGTCCGGGCCGCCATCTGGGTCAGCGTGACCGCGGCGTCCGTGCGAGCCATCCTCAACCTTGCGCCGACGTGATCCATTCGTCTACCGCCCGTGCGCACCGGAAAACAGCTGAAAACCGCACCTACTGTTGGTAGTTCTCTGATTACGCCAGAGTGGTGATGTGGATCGTTTCTGCTCGATGTTGCGCCGGTCAATGTTGTACCGCGTCCAGTCGCCGAACGTAAGTGGGCGATGACCGGAAACCGGCGCCCGGACAGGAGATTCCCCAGCTGGCGGGCACGATGTGCCACGACGTCCTCGGGCCTTCGGCGTCGGAGTGTCGTCGTGTCCGCCGCCCCTCGGGCGCGCCCCCCGACGCCCTTCCCCCGGGTCGGGTCGCGCCCCGCCGGGTGCGGCGGCCGTGCCGGCGGCCGCCGCACCCCCAGCGGAGCGTCCGAGACGGCCCGCGAGGGCCGAAGCCCGCGGGCAGCGGGCACCCGGGGCCGCGGTTGCGACAGACCGGTTGCGAGACGACCGACCGGGAGATCGTCGGCTCCGGGATCGCCGGTGGGGACACGGCGGTGGCGGACGGGTTCCCGGTGGGCGGAGCGTCAGGCGGCGGGCCGGGCCAGCCCGTCGACCACCTCGGCTCCGGGCAGCAGCTCCAGAGCACGGCCGGGGATCACGATCTTGCCGTGTCGGACGCCGGATCCCACCACGACGTACGGCGTGGCGGTCACCCGCGCGTCGATCAGGATCGGCCAGGCCGTGGGCAGCCCGATGGGGGTGATGCCGCCGTACTCCATGCCGGTGAGCTCCACCGCGTCGGCCATCGGCGCGAAACTCGCCTTGCGGACGTCGAGATGCCGCCGTACCACGCCGTTGATGTCGGCTCGGGTGGTGGCGAGGACGACACAGGCGGCGTACCGAACCGTTCCCTCGCGCTTGCCGGCCACCACGACACAGTTGGCCGAGACGTCAAGCCCCACGTCGTACGCCGCGCAGAAGGCGGCGGTGTCGGCGAGGGTCGGGTCGATCGGTGCGGCCAGAACCTCGTCGACCGGCACCGCAGCGTCGGCGGGCCAGCGTCCGAGGGCTTCGGTCACCGGCGGGGCGAGCAGGTCGGGGCGCCCCCGGGCCGGTTCCGTCTTCAGCGTTCCCAGCACACGGCCATCGTCGCACCACCGTCCCGGCCCTGGTCAGCCGGGCGTCGCCACCGCGCACCGCGCCCGGCGCGAGATCGGTCGGCTCAGTTGCCGGTCAGGAAGGCCCGCTCCGGGGCGAGGCCACGTTCGAGCAGACGCGCCCGTTCCGAGGGCTGGGTGGCCTGCTGCCGTCGACGGTCGACGTCCTCGACGCCGTGCCGGACGGCGATCCGGACCACGCCGTAGAGAAAGACGAAGCCGCAGACGTACATGACGGACGCTATCGCCAGGAAGACCATGCCGTCAGGCTAGGCCGCGGCCGGTTCGGAACAGGCCTCGTGTTCTGTCTGTCGCCCGTCCGGGTCCGGCCGACACCGCCCCCCCCGGACCGGGTCCGCGGTCACGCCGACGGGCGGTGCCGCAGGACCGCGTCGAAGACCCGGGCGAGCTCGGCTGCGTCCTCTCCGGCGTGGTGGGTGTGCGGCAGACCGGACAGGCCGAGGGCCTTCTTGATCTTTCCCTTGTGCGTCTGCGACCACTCGACGCCGGTCCGCCCCATCCAGTAGCTGCGCAGATCCACACCGGATCCGGTCCCGCCGAACGGACTGCGGCCGACAAACCGGATGAAGTACCAGTGCACGAACATGCCGTCCCAGACCGCCGGCGCGGCGAGGAAGACCGGTCGGCCCAGCCGGCGCAGCCCGTTCACCCAAGCCGCCGCCGCCGACATCGCCTCCTCGGGGGCGGGAGCCTCCCGGAGCAGCCGTTCCCGGTCCAGGCCGGAGACCGCCAGTGCCTCCGGGACGAAGGTGTCGGAGATCGGCCGCAGCTCGGTGTAGAAGGTCAGCTCCGGGCGGCCCGCCACCGCCATACCGAGCGAGAGCATGCTGTACGGCCCGGGAATCGGTCCGTCCGCCTCGACGTCGACCGCCACGTACAACTCGGGAACACCAGCCACCCACCCAGCCTCGCGGCACGGGTTCCGGGCGGTCCAGCGGGTTTTCCCGTCCCCACGCCCGGCACGGAGATCGACACACACCTCAACCATTGTTGAGGTATCTCGGTACGCTGGAGGCGTGCCCGAACCCTCGCACACCCTCACCGTCGGCCAGGTCGCGCAACGCAGCGGGGTGGCCGTGTCAGCCCTGCACTTCTACGAGGCCAAGGGGCTGATCAGCAGCACCCGGACCAGTGGCAACCAGCGCCGCTACAGCCGGGACGTCCTGCGCCGGGTGGCCTTCATCAGGTTCGCCCAGCGGGTCGGGGTGCCGCTGGCCGAGATCCGTGCCGCGCTGGCGAGCCTGCCCGAGCAACGCACTCCCACCCGCGCGGACTGGGCCCGGCTCTCGGCGGAGTGGCGCGCCCGGTTGGACGCCCGGATCGTCGCCCTGCAACGCCTCCGGGACAACCTCGCCGACTGCATCGGCTGCGGCTGCCTGTCCCTGGACCGCTGCGCGCTCGCCAATCCCCACGACGTCCTGGCGGCCTCCGGGCCGGGCCCGAGGCGGCTGCTCGCCGGACTTCCCGCGGTCGGCGACGACCCGGCCCGGCCCGTACCCACCGGCACACCACCCCCGCCCGTCGACGACCCGGCGACGGTCGGCCGCCCGGGACAGACGGCGCAGACGACCGGCACGGACCCTGGCCGGCACCGCGAGGCATAACCGTCCATCGCTCGGGTAGGCACCGCCCAGCAACCGCACGGGGAGGGGTGACATGGGCTACCCGAGTACGGCCGGCGACCACAGCCGCGACGCGTGGCGGGAGGGCACGCCGGTCCGCGGCCTGGGTCGATGAGGCGGATCGGGTGGCGGCTGCCCGGCCTACCCCTGGTCGCGGCACTGGCCCCACCCGCCGTACCGGAACTGGTCGCCACCGTCTCCCGGACCGCCGAGTCCGTTGTCTCCCGGACCGCCCGGGCCGCGGGCCTGACCCGACGCGCCGTCTGGTCGCGACCGGGCCGGCACCACATCGAGGTACGCGGCGTCGCGCAGCCGGGCTCCGAGCGGCTCGTCGCCCGGATCGAGGCGGCGCTGCAGGCCATCCCCGGAGTTCGCTGGGCCCGGGTGAACGCCCCCTCTGGCCGGGTGGTGGTGGCGGTCGGCGCACCGGAGCCCCGGCTGCGTGACCTGGTGGCTGCGGTCGCGGAGGTGGAACGTACCGACGGATCGACGCTCGACGCCGGACGGCCGGAGCCGCACCCACCGGAGGAGGGGCCGCGGAGCCGACGGGCGATCACCCGGATCGCCGCCGACGCCGCCGGGCTCGGCCTGTCGGCGGCGGTGCGGATCCTGCCGTTCACCCGGGCACCCGGCGAACTCGCCGGTCTGGTCCGGGCGGTCGACCTGCATCCGCGGCTGCACGCGCTGGCGGGGCGCGGACTGCGTGGCGACCACCACGCCGACTCGCTGCTGCCGCTGGCCTCGATCCTGGCGCAGGGCCTGACCGGCGGCTGGGTTGGGATCGTCCTGGACGGCGCACAGCGCATCCTGCAGTGGCGCGAGGCCCGGGCACAGCTGGCCGCCTGGGAGAAGGTGGAGCCGCTGCTTGCCGGCTCACCGGAGCGGGTCGGCGCGCCCCCGCCGCCGGACGAGCGGCCGTGCCCGAAGCCGCACGGCCCGATCGAGCGCTACCTGGCCCGGGCGATGGAGTCCGGAGGTCTCGCCGGCGCCACCCTCCTGGGCCTGGCCGGGCGGAAGCGGGCCGCCGCGCTGGCCCTGGCCAGCCTGCCCAGTGCGGCGGCGGTCGGACGTGAGGCGTACGCCGCCCGGCTCGGCTGGGAACTCGCCCGGCGCGGTGTCATCGCGATGGACCGCGGCGTGCTCCGCGAACTCGAACGCCTGGACACCCTGGTCGTGGACGCCGCGGTGCTCCGCGCGGAGCGGGGCGCCCTCACCGATCTGGTACCGCTGGCCACCGGCGATCCGGAGGAGGTGGCGACCCGGGCGTTCGCCCTCTTCGACCCGGACGCGCCACACGAGAGCCGAAGCGGGGACGGCTGGACTCTGGGCCCGCTCGACGACCTGCCGGAGGCGGATCCGGCCGCCGCCGGTGAGATCGAGCGCCTACGCGCCGAGACCGACGGGATGCTGCTCGGGCTGGCGCACGACGGCGTCCTCACCGCGGTCGTCCGGGTCGACCCGGAGCCCGCACCCGGGGTCGACGCGCTGCCGGCCGCCGCCCGCCGGGCCGGACTGCGCCTGCTGGTCGCCGGGACCGAGGCCGACCGCAGGCGGTACGACTTCGCCGACGGGATGCTGCCCGGCGGGCCGGGCCTCGCCCGCGCGATCCGGTCGCTGCAGCGCGACGGGGCGATGGTGGCGCTCGTGTCCGACGAGCCCCGGTCCCTGGCCGCCGCCGACTGCGGGCTCGGTGTGTGGCGACACCACGACGAGCGTCCCCCGTGGGGAGCCCACCTGATCGTCGGCGCCGACCTGACGGCGGCGGCGCTGGTGGTCGAGGCCGTCGCGCTGGCCCGGACGGTGGCGCGGCGCAGCATCGGACTGGCCGCCGCCGGCAGTGGGCTCGGGGTCCTCGCCGCGTTCACCGCCCCGCCGTCCCACCTGCCCGGCCGGACCATCACGCCGGTCAACGCCGCCGCCGGACTGGCCTTCGGCCACGGGGTCTGGCGGGCTGGCCGATTGCCGAGGCGCCCCGCCGTGGCGGCGGCGCCGCCGACCCCGTGGCACCTGATGCCGGTCGAGACCGTGCTGGCCCGGCTCGACACCTCCCGCACCGGTCTTGCCACCGACCAGGTCGACCGGCGCCGCCGGACCTCCGACCACGTCGCCGACGTCCTCGACCTGCCCCGGGCGTTCGTCGAGGAGCTGGCGAACCCCCTCACCCCGGTGCTGGCCGGTGGGGCCGCCCTGTCCGCCGCCGTCGGTTCGGTCGTGGACGCCGCACTGGTCGGCGGGGTGATCGCGCTGACCGCGCTGATCGGTGCCGGGCACCGGGCCTCCACCGAACGGTCCCTGGCCGAACTGCTGTCCCGGTCGGCGGTGACCGCCCGGGTACGGCGGGACGGGGTGGAGCGGGTCGTCGCCGCCGACGACCTTGTGCCGGGCGACATCATCACCGTCGAGCCGGGGGACGCGATCCCGGCGGACTGCCGGGTCGTCGAGGCGGACGGCCTGGAGGCCGACGAGTCCTCGCTGACCGGGGAGTCGCTGCCGGTCGCCAAGACCAGCCAGCCCGTGGTCGCCGCCGCCGTCGCCGACCGACGCTCGATGCTGTACGAGGGGACGACCGTGGCGGCCGGACGCGGGCTCGCCGTGGTGGTGGCGACCGGGACGGAGACCGAGGTCGGCCGGAGCATGGCGCTGGCCGCCGACACCGCCCCGACCAGCGGCGTGGAGGCGCGGCTCGACCGGCTCACCCGGATGTCGCTGCCGCTGGCCGCCAGCTCGGCGGTCGCGGTCGCCGGAGCGGGCCTGCTGCGTGGTGTCCCGCTGGCCGCCTCGGCCAGCACCGCCGCGAACCTCGCCGTCGCATCCGTGCCGGAGGGGTTGCCGTTCCTGGTCGGCGCCGCACAGCTGGCGGCGGCACGGCGGCTGGCCGGGCACGGTGCGCTGGTCCGCAACCCGCGCACCATCGAGGCGCTCGGCCGGGTCGACGTCCTCTGCTTCGACAAGACCGGCACCCTCACCGAGGGTCGGCTGCGGCTGGTCGGGATCGACGACGGCGAGCGGTACGCCGAACTCGACGCGCTGGACCCCGCGCTGCGCCCGATCCTCGCGGCGGCGTTGCGGGCCACGCCCGACGCGGACCGTCTGGAGGAGGTCAGGCAGCAGACGGACCGGGCCGTGCTGGCGGGGGCCCGCCGGGCCGGGGTGGGCACCGGAAGCGAGAGCCACCCGTGGCACCAGACGCACACGCTGCCGTTCGAGCCGTCCCGCGGCTACCACGCCACCGTCGGCCGGTACGACGGCGGCTACCTGCTCAGCGTGAAGGGAGCGCCGGAGACGGTTCTCCCGCGCTGCGTCCGGCGCCGGGGCCGACACGGCGACCAGGTGCTGGACGAGGCGACCCGCCGACGGCTGCAGGAAGCCCTCGAGCGGCAGGCCGGGGCCGGCCGGCGGGTGCTGGCGGTGGCGGAACGCACCCTGTCCACCGAGGCCGCCACCGAGGACGACGTCGACGGGCTGACCTTCGTCGGCTTCCTCGCGCTCGCCGACGGGGTACGCACGAGCGCGGCGCCGGCGGTGCGGCGGATCCGGCAGGCCGGGGTCCACACCATCATGATCACCGGCGACCATCCGGCCACCGCCGCGGCGATCGCGGCGACCATCAGCCCGGACGACGGTGACCAGCGGGTGCTCGTGGCGACCGAGCTGGACCGGCTCGACGACGACGCGCTCGCCGAGCGGCTGGTCCACACCGACGTGGTCGCCCGCTGTACGCCGACGCACAAGGTACGGATCATCCGGGTGCTCCAGCGGTGCGGCCGTACCGTGGCGATGACCGGCGACGGCGCCAACGACGCCCCGGCGATCCGGCTCGCCGACGTCGGGATCGCGCTCGGGCAGCGGGGCACCCCGGCGGCCCGGGCCGCCGCCGACCTGGTGGTCACCGACGACCGGCTCGAAACGATCATCGCGACCCTGGTCGAGGGGCGGGCGATGTGGTCGTCGGTCCGCCACGCCCTGAGCATCCTGGTGGGCGGCAACCTCGGCGAGATCGTCTTCAGCGTCCTGACCACGGCACTGACCGGGCGCTCCGCGTTGAACGGGCGGCAGATGCTGCTGGTCAACCTGTTCACCGACCTGGCGCCGGCGATGGCGACCGCGGTCCGGCCGCCGGCACCCGACAGGATGGACAGCCTGCTCACCGAGGGGCCGGAGAGCTCCCTCGGCGCCACCCTCAGCCGGGAGATCGCGTTGCGCGCCGGTGCCACGGCCCTCGGTGCGACCACCGGCTGGACGGTGGCCCGCCACACGGGCAGCCGGCGCCGGGCCGGCACCATCGCGCTGGCGTCCCTGGTCGGCACCCAGCTCGGCCAGACCCTGCTGGACGGCGGGTTGAACCCGACGGTGCTGGCCTCGGCCGTCGGCTCGGTCGCCGCGCTCGCGGCGGTGATCCAGACCCCCGGACTGAGCCACTTCTTCGGCTGCACCCCGCTCGGCCCGGTCGGCTGGGGCATCGCCGCCGGCAGCGCGATCAGCGCCACCCTCGCCACCACCGCGGTCGGCCGCCTGATCGCACCGGGTGCGCGACCGGTCGGGGAGCCGGCGGCCGGCCGCCCGGATGCCGGCTGAGCCCACCCGGCGCCCCGCCGCGGGTCCCGTGGGACGCTCCGCCGTCCACCGGGCTCCTCCCGCCGTCCCGCCACCGCCGGCGGCGCGGTCAGGAAACCCGGGTGTCTCCGTTCGCGCGACCCGCCGGCAGGCGACGCGCCCGGTGCCGGCGTACCGCGTCCCGGTTCGCACACCGCGGCGAGCAGTACCGTTGCCGACCGGTCCGGGACAGGTCGGCGTAGATGAGCCGGCAGCCGTCCCGGACGCACCGGCCGAGCCGGTCCATGCCGCGTCCGGTCAGGTGGAGCGCGGTTCCGACGCTGACCAGCGCGCGCAGGACCGCCGCGAGCGACACGCCGTCGTCGCGGTAGTGCAGGTGCCAGCGCCCGTCCGGGCCGTGGTTGGTCAGCCGGGGGTACGTCGAGGCGTCCGCCAGCATGCCGTTGAGCAGCCGGGCCCGTTCCTCCGCCGTGTCGGCGTCCGCGACCTGGCACCACTGGTCGATGAGCCGCAGCGTCTCGGGAAGGTCGTCCTCGCGCACCGGCATGTCCAGCACGACCCCGGCCTCCGCGCACCGTCGCGTCAGCTCCGCCAGCGTCGCGGGCCGGTCGTTGGCGAGCGTGACGGCGAGGCGTACCGCGTCGGCACCGTAAGGGTTGAGCTGCACAAGGCTATTACAGCAGGCTGTCGGCATGCGTGACAGCGACGGACACGTCTGGCGAACCCGGTCCCGGCACCGGACGAGCGAGGGTGTGGTCTCCTACCAGTGCTGCCACTGTGGGCTGTGGCGCATCCGCCGCACCGGTCATCCCCCGCTGCGGGTGCCGACCCGCCGGTAGGTTCGGCCCAGTCCCGACCGGGGTGCCGCGTCGCCGACCACGCGTGGAGGCACGACGGCCCGCCGTCGGGTGAACCGGCCGTGCCCACGTGGGTCCGCCACGCCCACCACGCCCGCGACGCGGACCGGGTGCGCCCGCGTTGAGCCCCGTGGACCGCTCCGCTAGCCTGCACGGACGGCGTAGGCGGACGATCCGGCTGGCCGGCGACGACCGCACAGCCGGTACCGAGGCGAGGTGCGGCGATGCGGTACGTACGGTTGGGGAACTCGGGACTGCAGGTGTCGAGGATCGTCCTCGGCTGCATGAGCTTCGGCGATCCCCAACGCGGCACACACCCGTGGACCCTCCCGCTCGACGACGCCCGGGCCTTCTTCCGCCAGGCCATCGAGGCCGGAATCACCACCTTCGACACCGCGAACGTCTACTCGGCGGGCACCAGCGAGGAGATCACCGGCAGGCTGCTCAAGGAGTTCGCCCGGCGGGACGAGGTGGTGATCGCCACCAAGGTCCACGGCCGGATGGGGCCGGGACCGAACGGCGGCGGCCTGTCCCGGGGCGCCATCCTCACCCAGGTCGACGCGAGCCTGCGCCGGCTCGGCACCGACTACATCGACCTCTACCAGATCCACCGGTACGACCCGAACGTGCCGATCGAGGAGACCCTGGAGGCGCTGCACGATCTCGTCCGGGCCGGCAAGGTGCGCTACCTGGGCGCCTCCTCGATGTGGACGTGGCAGTTCGTCCAGGCACAGTACGTCGCGGACCTGAACGGCTGGACCCGGTTCGTCTCCATGCAGGACCAGTACAACCTCCTCATGCGGGAGGAGGAGCGGGAGATGCTGCCGTTCTGCCTCGACCAGGGCATCGGGGTGCTGCCGTGGAGCCCGCTGGCCCGGGGCCGCCTCGCCCGGGACTGGGCGACGACGACCCCGCGCAGCGAGACCGACGCGTTCGGCAGCCGGCTGTACCGGCAGGCCGAGGAGTCCGACCGGCGGATCGTCGAGGCGGTCGGCGCGATCGCCGCCGAACGTGGGGTGTCCCGAGCCCAGGTGGCGCTCGCCTGGCTGTTGCACCAGCCGGCGGTGACCGCCCCGATCGTCGGCGCGACGAGGCCGGAGCACATCGCGGACGCCGTCGCCGCGGTCGACCTCACACTCGACGCCGAGGAGCTGCGCCGGCTCGAGGAGCACTACGTGCCGCACGCCCCGGAAGGCTTCTGAGCCCCGCCCGGCGCCGCCTCCCGGGTGGTCGACCCGGTGCCCGCTCCCGGGTGGTCCTCCTCCCGGGAACAGGCCAGCTCGACGACCTCGACCATGCCGAGCAGCATGGCCAGCGTGGTGGCCTCCTGTCCGGTCAGCGGCACGGCCAGGGCGAGGTCCGGGTCCTCCGCGTCGGAGATGACCAGGTCGCGCCCCCCGTCGCGACGTCGCACCACGCCCACTCGCCGGTTGCCCGCGGTACGGAACACGTGCTGGGTTCCGATACCGGGCAACGGAATCCGTTCCACCTGCACTGCCGGCTCCCTACACCACCCCCGGGCGGCGCGTGACCCGCCGCCCGGGGGACGCTCACACCGTCCACGGGGGACGCACCCCGCACCGTCCACCGGGCTCGGTCGGGGGAGGCCTCGGTCCTCGGGAAGACGCCCGGGACTCAGGCGCTCTGGAGCTGCTGGCAGGCGACGCAGAACCTCGCCTGCGGGCGGATCTCGAGTCGCTCGACCGGGATGTCCGTCTGGCACTGCTCACACCGGCCGTAGGTGCCCTCGGCGATACGCCGTAGCGCCTGGGTCGTCTCCGCCAGGGTTTGTCGGGTCGTGGCGATCCGGGTGGCGATCTCGTGCGGGTCGTACCCGTTGCGCTCGGGGTCGCCACTGTAGACGGTCAACTCCGTCAGCTCGTTGGTCTGCCGCTGGAACTGCTCCTCCAACGCCACGCGCAGCGCGTCGAGCTGATCCTGCCTGCTGAGCATCTCCTGCTCCTTCCACGAGTTGCCGGATGACCCGGCGACGAAATGGATGAGGATTCACAGCCGGACTCGGCTCGAAGGGTGTGTCCCGGCGCGACATCCCACGACCGCCGGCCAGCCGGTACGGGGCTCGGCGGGCCGGCGGCGGATGCGCCGACGGCTCCGGGCAGATCGAGGTGGGACTTGCTATGACCGCCGACGGTGCACGGCGCCAGCCGTCGCGACCGGTGCGGCCTCGACGCGCGGCCCGGAACCGTTATCCGGCGGCGTTACGACCCCTCGCGGTGGTGCGACGAGCGACATTGCCGGGCAGCGCCGCCAGGCCGCGGGACGGCGGGCAAGGCGGTCGGACGTGTATCAGATCGCGGACCGGCGATTCGACGGGCACGGCCCGGCGGACCAGCCACCGTGTGGGTCGTCATCACCGCCTCCTCGCTCCTGACGCGTCGTGGGACTTCCAGACTCCGCCACTTCGCGACAAAAAACAGGGGCCGTTGCCGGCCAACACGGACCGTGTCTCTTTTCCGAGCATCGGCAACGAATTCCCGCCACAGTGCGGCGCCGACGGGCCGAGTCAGCTGATCCGCGGCAGTTCACGGTGCGGCCAGCCGAGCAGCCGGGCCCCGAGGACGGCGGCGTGCAGCGTGAACCAGTCGGCGGGGTTCGTCGGGTCGTACCCGGTCAGCGCGTGTACCCGGTTGAGCCGGTAGGTGACCGCCCGGACCGACAGGTGGAGCCGCCGCGCCGTGTGCGTGGCGACGCCCCCGCTGGCGAAGTACGCCTCGACGGTGGCGAGCAGGGGATCGGCCCCGCCCCGGGCGGTCGTCAGCGGGGTCAGCACCCCCTCGATCAGGTCGGCGATCGCTGCCTGGTCCCGCAGCAGCATCCGGTAGACCAGCAGGTCCTCCGCGTACGCGACGTTGTCCGGCAGCTCCAGCTTGCCGCCCAGGTCGAGTGCCTCCCGCGCCTCCTCGTAGCTGCGTGCGATGCCGAACGCGCCCGGATAGGGCCGGCCCACCGCCACCCGCCACGGCTCGCCGCCGGGAATCGCCCGGAGCGCGTCACGCATCACGTGCCCCAGCTCACCGGCGTCGTGCCGCCCGGCGCGACGCCGGGGCGGGGCGGCTGAGCCGGGCACGAGGACGGCGAGCATGCCGTCCTTCGCGGCCACCAGCACGTCCCGGTCGCCGAACCGGTCCAGAATCACCCGCTCCAGCCGCCCGGTCGCCGCCACGATCTCGGCGAGCCGGCGTGCGGGCAGCGCCAGCGCCACCTGGTGGGGCCGAGCCAGGTCCAGCCCGAACGGCTCCGCCCGCTGCACGATGCCGGCGACGTCCGGGTCACCGCGCAACAGGTCGTCGATGAGCTCGCGGCGCAACGCCTCCTCGCGGCGCACCATCGTCCGCCGGGCGGCCAGGTAACCGTCGGCCAGTGCCGCCAGCCCGTCGTTGACCACCCGCAGCACGGCCTCGCCCGCCACCCGAACCTGCTCCGCGTCCTGGGCCTGGGCCACCGAGGGCAACCGGCGCCACATACGCCAGGCGGCCGAGACGTACAGTTCGACCGTCCGGCCGAGCGGAACCCCCTGCTCCGCCGCGTACCGCCCGGAGGCGCCGACGGCGTCCAGGGCCGCCCGGTCCATCCGGCGGCCCGAGCCCGCCGCCGCCACGAGGTGGGAGAGGAAGTCGCCGAGCAGCTCGGCGGGGACCCCGCCGGCATCCCGGCTCGCCGCACCGGCCACGGCCGCCAACTCCGGCGCACCGCCACGGGGCGACCGGGCGCCCGATCGGCCCGCGTCCCGACCGACGCGGCCAGCATCAGCCATCGTCGCCACTCCTCCTCGATCGGCACCCGGAGCCCACGGGCACACGGTACGCGTGCGCCGAGCGCGCATCTGGAGAGTGTGTTCTCGGTCAGGGGATGGTCATACCACGATCATGACCGGATCACCGTGTTGGTGGAGCCGACGGGACTTGAACCCGTAACCCCTGCCTTGCAAAGGCAGTGCTCTGCCAGTTGAGCTACGGCCCCGAGGCGGCCGGCCGTCCGCACAAGGTCGCGGGACCCGGCCGCGGATGTCAGCGCAGGTCCGGAGCGGTGGTGGCCTCGTGCCAGAGCGCGCGCTCGTCGCTGGAGTCCTTGATCTTCTTGATCACGAGTGCCGCGACGCCGACCACGCCGGCCACGAGCAGGATCTTCTTCCACATGGGCTCATCCTCACGCTCGACCAGTGTCGGACGGCGCGAAGTGGGGCTAGATGGAATCGAACCATCGACCTCAGAGTTATCAGCTCTGCGCTCTAACCGACTGAGCTATAGCCCCCTGTGCGCCGAGCAAGGTTACCGTACCCCCGGCACGATTCCCAACTCGGGGGGTCCGGCAATCGCGACCGTCCGCCCGGCCCGACGCCGCACCCCTGGTCGGCCCGACCGCCGTTGCACGTCGTCCCGTCCGGGACCGACGGTATCGGACGACGAACGCCGGGGCCACCGGATAACGGTGGCCCCGGCGTCGCCGACGACGTCCCCGACTCTCAGTCGCGCTCGGCGAGGGTGATCTCGATGCCGCCGACCAGGTCGGCGCAGACGTTGTAGATGAACGCCCCGAGAGTCGCCAACGCGGTGAAGAGCACCACGTTGACCAGCCCGATCAGGCCGGAGGTGAGGATGACGCCCTTGGCGGTGATCCGGAAGGCGTTCTCCCCCTGCCCACCGCTCGCGGCGAGCATGTCGGTGAGGGTGCCGTTCACGCTGTCGAAGACCCCCATCGCGTCGAGCGCGAGGTAGAGGACGGAGGTCGCCACGATCACGACGATGAACAGCACCAGCGAGACCGCGAACGAGAACTTCATCACCGACCAGGGGTCGACCCGCTTCAGGTTCAGCCGCGCCCGGCGGGGACCACGGGCGGCCGCGGAACCGACCGTGGTGCGCGCGGCCCGGACCGCTTCGGTCACCCGGGCCGCTCCGACGGCGCCGGCTCCGACCGCGGTGCCGGGAACGCTCCCCGTGGCCGTACGCCCCGACGTGCCGAACCCGAACCGCCCCGCGGAGGTCGCCTGGGTGGCGCCGACCCGACCCGTCCGGAGGGTCGTCTGCGACCCGGCGGAGATCGGCTGGGTCGTCTCGGCACCGGGGCCGCTCGACGTGGCCGTCGCCGTACCCCGTGTGGGGATCCGCTCGGTGCGGGTCTCCGACCCCGGCTGCTCCAGGCGGGTGGTCGGGTCGTCTGTCCGGCCCGCGGAGGCACCCTTGGCCGCGTCGGCCGGAGACGTCGCCGACGCGGACGTCGTCGAGGTCGCGCCCTGCCTCGCCGCGCCGGTCGACGAGGGCTTGTCCGCCCCACCCGTCCTCGGCGAGCTCGAGTCCTCGGGGAGCTGGTCGGGCGGTGGTGGCATGCCCGGCGCCCGGGTGAACTTGGGGGACGGCGTGTCGGGGGGAACCACCGCGCGACCGACCGCGGCGCGACCGGTCGCCGACGCGCCCCCGCCGGAGGCGGCCTCCTCGTCGACCGGGTTGGCCGAGGTTCCCGCCGCCCCCGACTTCGCCTGTGTCTCCGTCATGAACTAGTCCTGTTCGTCAGGCTCGTCGGCATTGCGAGCAATCGCCACGATAGTCACGCCCTCCGGCAGGTCCATCAGTTTGACCCCCATTGTGTTCCGATCACGCGTTCGGCGTACAGGCTTCACCGGAGTCCGGATCACGCCGCCGGTGCTGGTGATGGCGAACAGCTCGTCCTCCGGACTGATGACGACCGCGCCCACCAGCCCGCCACGGCGTTCGGTGATCTTCGCGGTCAGCACTCCCTTACCTCCCCGACCCTGCACGGGGTATTCCTCGATCGGGGTACGTTTCGCGTAGCCCCCGTCGGTCGCCACGAGGACATCCACGTCCATGCCCTCGCGGACCACCTCCATCGCCAGCAGCTCGTCGTCGCCGGAGAACCGCATCCCGATCACCCCCGACGTCGCCCGACCCATCGGCCGCAACACCTCGTCCGAGGCGTTGAACCGAATCGCCTGCGCCTTCTTGGACACCAGCAGGAGATCGTCCCCGGGTCCCGCCAGCGCTGCCCCGACCAGCTCGTCCTCGTCGCGAAGGTTGATCGCGATGATGCCACCGGAGCGGTTGGAATCGAACTCCTCCAGCCTGGTCTTCTTCACCAGCCCGTTCTTCGTCGCGAGCACCAGGTACGGCGCGATCCGGTAGTTCGGAATCTCGATGACCTGGGCGATCTGCTCGCCGGGCTGGAAGGCGAGCAGATTGGCCACGTGCTGACCCCTCGCCACCCTACTGGCTTCCGGCAACTCGTACGCCTTGGCCCGGTAGACCCGCCCCTTGTTGGTGAAGAACAGCATCCAGCTGTGGGTCGAGCAGATGAAGAAGTGGCTGACGATGTCGTCCTGGCGCAGTGAGGCGCCGCTGACACCCTTTCCGCCCCGCCGCTGCGACCGGTAGAGGTCGACCTTGGTCCGCTTGGCGTAACCGGTGCGGGTGATCGTCACCACGACGTCCTCACGGGCGATCAGGTCCTCCATCGAGACCTCGCCCTCGAACGGCACGATCTTGGTCCGCCGCTCGTCGCCCCACTTGGCCACGATCTCGCTGAGCTCGTCGGCGACGATCTTCCGCTGCCGCTCCGGCTTGGCCAGGATGTCCCTGAGGTCGGCGATCTCCAGCTCGATCTTGGCCAGTTCGTCGATGATCTTCTGGCGCTCCAGCGCGGCGAGCCGCCGCAGCTGCATGTCGAGGATCGCGGTCGCCTGCACCTCGTCGATGTCCAGGAGCTGGATCAGGCCCTGGCGGGCCTCCTCCACCGTCGGCGACCGCCGGATCAGGGCGATGACCTCGTCGAGCGCGTCCAACGCCCGGACCAGACCCCGCAGGATGTGCGCGCGCTCCTCGGCCTTGCGCAGCCGGTACGCCGTACGGCGGCGGATCACGTCGACCTGGTGGTCGACGTAGTACCGGACGAACTGCGCCAGGTTCAGCGTCCGCGGCACGCCGTCGACCAGCGCCAGCATGTTGGCGCCGAACGTCTCCTGGAGCTGGGTGTGCTTGTAGAGGTTGTTCAGCACCACCTTCGCGACCGCGTCCCGCTTGAGCACCAGGACCAGTCGCATCCCCGTACGCCCGGAGGACTCGTCGCGGATGTCGGCGATGCCCGCGAGCTTGCCCTCCTTGATCAGCTCCGCGATCCGCTCCGCCAGGTTGTCCGGGTTGACCTGGTACGGCAGCTCGGTGACGACCAGGCTCGTCCGGCCCCGCTTGTCCTCCTCGACCTCCACCACGGCCCGCATCCGGATGGAGCCGCGCCCGGTCCGGTACGCCTCCTGGATGCCGGCCGTGCCGACGATCAGCCCGTGCGTCGGGAAGTCCGGCCCCTTCACGATCTCGAGCAGCGCGTCGAGGGTGGTGGCCTCGTCGGCGTCCGGGTGCTCCAGGCACCACCGCACCGCCTCGGCGATCTCCCTGAGGTTGTGCGGCGGGATCTTGGTCGCCATGCCGACCGCGATGCCCTCGGAGCCGTTCACCAGCAGGTTCGGGATGCGTGACGGCAGGATCGTGGGCTCCTTGGCCCGACCGTCGTAGTTGTCCTGGAAATCGACGGTGTCCTCGTCGATGTCCCGGAGCATCTCCATCGCCAGCGGGTCGAGCTTGCACTCGGTGTACCGCATCGCGGCGGCCGGGTCGTTGCCGGGCGAGCCGAAGTTCCCGTTGCCGTCGACCAGCGGGTAGCGCAGCGACCAGGGCTGGGCCATCCGGACCAGCGCGTCGTAGATCGCCGAGTCACCGTGCGGGTGGAACTGACCCATCACGTCGCCGACGACCCGGGAGCACTTCACGTAGCCCCGGTCCGGCCGGTAGCCGGAGTCGTACATGGCGTACAGGATCTTGCGGTGTACGGGCTTGAGCCCGTCCCGCACGTCCGGCAGCGCCCGCCCCACGATCACGCTCATCGCGTAGTCGAGGTACGACCGCTGCATCTCCACCTCGAGCCCGACCGGCTCGATGCGCTGGGCGACCCCGCCGCCCGGGGTGGCCGGCTCGGCCGACTCGCTCTCGAAGGACTCGGGAGTATCCGTCACTGTCAACCCTTATCAGAATCAAAGCCGCATTTCCGCTGTGGATAACGGCTGTGGGTAACCGTCAAAGCTGTGGACAACCATGTGGAACACGTCCCTGCCGGACCGTTCGGCCCGGTCCGGCAGGGGCGTGCGGCGTACCCACCCGGCCATGCGCCGTGCCCGGCCGACCGGGCACCGACGCGCCGGGGCCGGCACGATCAGATGTCGAGGAACCGGACGTCCTTGGCGTTGCGCTGGATGAACAGGCGGCGGGCCTCCACGTCCTCACCCATCAGGACGCTGAACAGCTCGTCGGCGGTGGCGGCGTCGTCGAGGGTGACCTGGCGCAGGGTCCGGGTCGCCGGGTTCATCGTCGTCTCCCACAGCTCGCCGTAGTTCATCTCGCCCAGGCCCTTGAACCGCTGGATGTCGTCGGGCTTGGCGTTCGGCTTCTTCTGCTGCCGCAGGGCGATCAGCCCGTCCCGCTCCCGGTCGGAGTAGGCGTACTGGGCGTCGTCCCCCTTCTTGTTCCACTTGATCTTGTAGAGCGGTGGGGCGGCCAGGTAGACGTGACCCAGCTCGACCAGCGGTCGCATGAACCGGAACAACAGGGTGAGCAGCAGGGTCTGGATGTGCTGACCGTCGACGTCGGCGTCGGCCATCAGCACGATCTTGTGGTACCGCAGCTTCTCGATGTCGAAGTCGTCGTGGATGCCGGTGCCCAGGGCCGTGATCAGCGCCTGGACCTCGTTGTTCTTCAACACCCGGTCGATCCGGGCCTTCTCCACGTTGAGGATCTTGCCGCGGATCGGCAGGATCGCCTGGGTACGCGGATCCCGGCCCTGCTTGGCCGAGCCGCCCGCCGAGTCACCCTCGACGATGAACAGCTCGGACTCGCGCGGGTCGGTGGACTGGCAGTCGGCCAGCTTGCCCGGCATCGACCCGGACTCCAGCAACGACTTGCGACGGGCGAGCTTCCGGGCCTGGGCGGCGGCGATCCGGGCGCGGGCCGCCTGGGACGCCTTGGCGACGATGATCTTCGCCTCGGCGGGGTTGCGCTCGAACCAGTCGGACAGCCACTCGTTGCAGACCCGCTGGACGAAGCTCTTCACCGGGGTGTTGCCGAGCTTGGTCTTGGTCTGCCCCTCGAACTGCGGGTTGGTCAGCTTGACCGAGATGATCGCGGCCAACCCCTCCCGGATGTCCTCACCGGAGAGCTTCTCGTCACCCTTGAGCAGCTTCTTCTCCGCGCCGTACCGGTTGACCACGCTGGTCAGCGCGGCCCGGAAGCCCTCCTCGTGGGTGCCGCCCTCGTGGGTGTTGATGGTGTTGGCGAAGGTGTAGACCGACTCGCCGTACGACTCGTTCCACTGCATGGCGATCTCGACCGACATGCCGTCCTCCTCGCCCCCGAACTCCACCACCGACCTGTGGATCGGGTTCTTGGCGGCGTTCAGGTGCCGGACGAAGTCGGCGATGCCACCCTTGTAGCAGAACGTCACCTCACGCGGCTTGCCGTCCTCCTCCCGGACCCGCTCGTCCCGGAGCTGGATGGTCAGGCCCCGGTTGAGGAAGGCCATCTCCTGGAGTCGGCGGTAGATGGTCTCGAAGGTGAAGTCGACGGTCTCGAAGATCGTGGGGTCGGGCCAGAACGAGACCGCCGAGCCGGTGGCGTTGGTCGGCTCGCCCCTCTCCAGGGGAGACGGCTTGGAGTTGGTGTACGACTGGCGCCAGAAGTAGCCGTCCTTCTGGATCTCCACGAACATCCGGGTGGAGAGCGCGTTCACCACCGAGACGCCCACCCCGTGCAGGCCACCCGAGACCGCGTACGCCTTGCCGTCGAACTTGCCACCCGCGTGCAGCACGGTGAGCGCCACCTCGACACCCGGCTTCTTCAGCTTGGGGTGCAGGTCGACGGGGAAACCGCGACCGTTGTCGGTCACCCGGACACCGCCGTCGGCGAGCAGGACCACCTCGATCGTGTCGCAGTAGCCCGCGAGCGCCTCGTCGACCGCGTTGTCCACAACCTCCCAGACCAAGTGGTGCAGACCGCGTTCACCGGTTGATCCGATGTACATACCCGGCCGCTTCCGGACGGCCTCGAGGCCCTCCAGCACGGTGATCGACTCGGCGCCGTACTCCTGGTTCTTTTGCGCTGCCACCTTGGCCACTTTCTCGCGCCGGTCCGCGCCATGGCGACGCGGGGCGCGGGTTCGGTGGGCGCCACGCCGACGGACGCGCAAGCCGACACCAGGAGGAGATCCGGGGTACGGTCGAACGCGCCGATCGCCGCGGCTACCCACGGATCGCGAACGGCTGGGACCCGGTGTGGTGCCGGCTCCGGCCGCCCCGGGCCCCGGATCCTCGCTCCACACCGCGTCGTCGTCTCGCCGCCAATCTTACTGTGCCGAGATGACATCTTGGATGTGCGGCACCCCGCACAGCGCCCTGAGACCTCCGTAGGCGCCCGTACCCCTCCTCCCACGAGTCCCCCCACACGCACCCGGTGGAATCGGGGTCGGTTTCGGGCACCGGGGACCGGACGGCACGACGGTTCATCGACGGTCCGGGCAGGCCGCCGGGCAGGCCGCCGGACGGGCCGCCGGGCGGCCGAGCGGCGGCGCGGGCGCGCGAGCGCTCGGGGTGCCGACCGTGTCGGCGCCGTGGGTAAGCTCCGTGGCCAAGCGCCCGAAGGCGCTTCGGACAAGGCAACCGACCGGTTTCGTCTGGTGCACAGGAAGGTGACCCCGATGGGGCTGGAGAACGTCGCGGTGCGCTGGCCGCGGACCGGCCGCTTCTACGAACCGGTCGCCCCCGCGGAGTTCGTCGACTTCGGCGAGCTGGCCGACGCCCCGGACGTCGCCGCGCCCACGGCGGCCCTCGCCGGCTACATCGCCAAGAACGGCTCGGTCCGGGCGACGGCGTACACCGAGCTGGTCGACCTGCTGCTCGGCCTCGACGGTGTGTTGTACGCCACGGAGGCGGCGGCCGAGGACGAGGACCCGGTGATCGACCCGGACGGCTGTGCCTGGATCGCCGGCGGGTTGGAACGTTTCGTCGACGGGCACCGCGAACACGGCGAGACGGTGACCTTCGACACGGTCAGCGCGGTCATGCGCACGGCGCTGGCCGGCGCGCGGCTCGCCGAGCAGCAGCTGCGGTGGCTGGACAGCCGGCTCGACGCGTTGCGCGACGAGTCGGGGGGCCCGCCGCAGTGGAGCTTCGCCCGCTCGGAGCTGGCGGTCCTGGCCGGCTTCTACCGCCGGTGCGCCGACCGCGGGTTCGCGGTCTACGCCGACACCTGACCGCCCGCCGCTCGACCGCCCCCGCACACCCGGTGGTGGCGTGTGCGGTCGCCGCGGCTCAGCCGTACGTGTCCCGGGGCCCGCGTCCGCGTATCCGGCGTGGTCCCCGGGACCAGGTGGGCGCCGTGGGACCGTGGATGTGCAGTCGACGCACCACGTCGGGCCCGACCTCGGCGGCGATACGCCGCAACAGCGAGCCGGCCAGCAGGCGGAGCTGGGTGGCCCAGGCGGTCGACTCCGCCTCGACCGTGAGTTCGCCGTTCTCCAGCCTCACCGGGCGGCTGTGCGCGGCCACCTCCGGGCCGACCACCCGTTCCCAGGCGCCGAAGACGGTCGCCTCGGCGGCCGGCTGCTGCCAGCCCCGCGCCCGGACCAGCCGGGCGAGCACCGTACCGATCGGCTGCGGGTCCCGGGGGTCCGGCCCCGGTCCGGAGTAGCCGCGCAGGCGGCCCCGGGAGGTGGCGCCCGACCCGGCCCGGCCGGCCGTCCGGGCGGTACCCGCCGCGGCGCCGGTGTCGCCGCCGTCCCCGGTACGGCGCCGGGGCTGGCCCGCCCGACGCCGGGCCAGCGCGGCGTCCAACACCGCCCGGGCCAGCGCGGGCCCGGCCAGCCGCCCGTCTGCGGGGCCGCCCTCCGGCGGCTGCGCCGCACCGTCGCCGGCCGGGTCTCCGCCCCGCCGGGCCGGCGCCGGCCCGGCCTCACCGGTCGGCACGGCGTACCTCCCCCTCGGCCACCCGGTAGCGGGCGCCCCGCAACGCCGGTGGCACGTCGTCGGCGACGGCACAGGTGACCAGCACCTGGCTGGCCCCACCGACCAGTTCCGCCAGCCGCTCCCGGCGACCGCTGTCCAGCTCGGCGAAGACGTCGTCGAGGACCAGCACCGGCTCGATGCCCTCGGCGCGCAGCAGGTCGTACGCGGCGAGCCGGAGCGCCAGGGCGTAGGACCAGGACTCGCCGTGGCTGGCGTAGCCCCGGGCCGGCAGGGACCCGAGACTCAAGGCCAGCTCGTCGCGGTGCGGGCCGACCAGGGTCATGCCACGCTCGATCTCCGCCGGCCGGGCCCGGGCCAGCGCGGCGGTGAGCGCCGCCTCCAACGCCGCCCGGTCCGGCACCGGGTCGGCCAGGTCCAGCGACGACCGGTAGGCGATCGACGCGGTGCCCCGGCCGGCCGCCACCGCGTCGTACGCCTTGGCCACGTGCGGGCCGAGCGCCGCGACCAGCTCCAGCCGGCCGGCGAGCAGTTCGGCCCCGTGCCGGGCCAGGTGCGCGTCCCAGACCGCCAGGGTGTGCAGGTCCGACCCGGTCGCGGCCGGGGCGCCGGAGCGAGGGCCCCGGCCGGCGCTCTTGCGGGCCAGATAGGCGGTGCGCAGCAACGCGTTGCGCTGTTTCACCACCCGCTCGTAGTCCGCCCGCACCGCGGCGTACCGCGGCATCCGGGTGACCAGCAGGTCGTCGAGGTAGCGGCGGCGCTCGGCCGGATCACCCCGGACCAGCTCCAGATCCTCGGGGGAGAAGAGCACCAGCCGCAGCGCGCCGATGACGTCCCGGGCCCGCCGGGCCGGCGAGCGGTTCAGCCTGACCCGGTTGGCCCGCCCGGGGGCGATCTCCAGCTCGACCAGCAGCTCCCGCCCGTCGTGCACGATCGCGCACCGCACGACGGCGGTCGACGCCCCGACCCGGACCAGCGGGGCGTCGGTGGCGACCCGGTGACTGGTCAGGGTGGCGACGTAGCCGAGCGCCTCGACGAGGTTGGTCTTGCCCACCCCGTTCGGACCGACGAACACGTTCCCGCCCGGCTCAAGGTCGATCCCGACCCGCTCGTACGAGCGGAAGTCGACCAGTTCGAGCCGACGGACGTACACGGCGTCAGTTCTTGTAGACGGCGTGCCCGCCGAACTGCTTCCGCAGCGCGGCGACCGCCCTCATCGCCGGCGAGTCGTCCTGGCGGGAGGCGAACCGGGCGAAGAGCGCGGCCGCGATCACGTTCAACGGCACGGCGAGCCGGACCGCCTCGTCGACGGTCCAGCGGCCCTCGCCGGTGTCCTCCACGTAGCCGCGCAGGTCGGCCAGCTCCGGATCCTCGTCGAGGGCCCGGTCGAGCAGGTCGAGCAGCCAGGACCGGATCACCGTCCCCTCGCGCCAGGACTTGAGGACGCCGGGGACGTTGGTCACCAGCTCGGACTTGGTCAGCAGCTCGTAGCCCTCGGCGTAGGCGTGCATCAGGCCGTACTCGATGCCGTTGTGGACCATCTTGGCGTAGTGCCCGGCGCCGACGGGACCGGCGTGGACGAAGCCGAACTCGCCGGCCGGCTTGAGCGCCTCGAAGATCGGCATCAGGCGCTGCACGTGCTGCTCGTCGCCGCCGACCATCAGGGCGTAACCGTTCTCACGGCCCCAGATGCCGCCCGAGACGCCGACGTCGACGTACCCGATGCCGTGCCGGTCGAGCTTCTCGGCCCGGGGCAGGTCGTCGGTGTACCGGGTGTTGCCGCCGTCGACGATGATGTCCCCGGCGGAGAGCACCTCGATCAGGCTGTCGATCGTGGCCTCGGTGTGCTGGACCGGCACCATCAGCCAGACGGCCCGGGGTGTGGACAGCTTCTCGGCCAGCTCGGCGAGACTGGCGACGTCGCTGAGCTGCGGGTTCTGGTCGTACCCGAGCACCTCGTGGCCGGCGGCGCGCAGCCGCTCGCGCATGTTGCCGCCCATCCGGCCGAGGCCTACCAGGCCGAGCTGCATTGGCTTCCCTCTCGACGAACCGGTGCGATCAACGGGTGACACGGATCGGCATGATCAGGTAGCGGTAGCCGGGAATGGCTTCCCCATCCTCCCCCGCCGGCGCGATCACCGCGGGCTTGAACGCGTCGACGAAGGAGAAGAGCGCCAGCGCCGACCCAAGGTTCTGGAGCCCGTCGACAAGGTACTGCGGATTGAATCCGATGGTCAGTGGCTCACCGGTGAACGTGGCGTCCATCGCTTCGCTCGCCCGGGCCTCCTCGCTGCTGCCGGCCTCGACCACCAGTCCGTCGGCGCTGAAGTTCAGCAGCACGGGCGTGGTGCGGCCACCCACCAGCGACACCCGCTTGACGACCTCGACGAGGGCCGAGACCGAGACCCGGGCCTGGGCGTTGTGGGTGGTCGGGAAGAGCGAGCGCACCGGCGGGTAGTTGGCGCCGTCCAGCAGCCGGCTGGTGGTCCGGCGGGTGCCTCCGGCGAACCCGATCAGCCCCTCTCCGGCCGTGCCCTGGGACAGCGCCAGCGTGACCTCGCCGCCGAGCGGGCCGAGCGCCTTGGCCGTGTCGTGCAGGGTCCGGGCCGGGACCAGCGCGTTGGCGCTGACGTCCGGGTCGTCCGGGCGCCACTCGATCTCACGCAGCGCCAGCCGGTAGCGGTCGGTCGCCAGCAGGGCCAGGGTCGAGCCGTTCAGTTCGAGCCGTACACCGGTCATCATCGGCAGGGTCTCGTCCCGTCCGGCGGCGACGGCGACCTGGCCGACCGCGTTGGCGAAGGTGGCGGCGTCGACGGTGCCCGCGCTGCTCGGCATCTCCGGCAGGGTCGGGTAGTCCTCGACCGGCATCGTGGGCAGGGTGAACCGGGCGCTGCCGCAGACGAGTTCGAGGTGGGCACCGGCGGCGGCGATCTCCACCGGCTTCGCCGGCAGCGCCTTGGTGATCTCGGCCAGCAGCCGGCCGGAGACCAGCGCGGCGCCCTCCGCCTCGCACTGGACGTCGACGGTCACCTGGCTGGAGACCTCGTAGTCGAAGCCTGACACCTGCAGTCCGCCGTCACCGGCGCGGAGCAGCACTCCGGCGAGCACCGGGACGGACGGGCGGTTGGGCAGGCTCTTCGCCGTCCATGCGACGGCGTCGGCGAGTGCGTCGCGCTCCACACGGAACTTCATGCCATTGCCTCCGGGTCGACATCAGCGACAACTGTCTCACGCCGGCGGCCGCCTTCCGGCCCCGCCAACCGTGCGGGTCTCCCTCGCACCTTAGGGCCCGGACGCATCGGCTGTGTGCCCGACCCCGGCTGCGTCGATGGGCTCGGCAACCGCCGGCACCACCCGGCGCGAGGATCCACAGCATGCCCAACGCCGATGATTGGTTTTTGTTTTCTTGAAGAGATATCCCGTCGTCATCATCGGTGGTGTGCAAACTGTGGAGATCGGGCGTCTGCCCTGGTCAGCCACCTGTCTCCCCGGTGCATAGCCTGTGTACGACCGGTGGGAAACCGGACCGGGTCATCCACAGCCGTCCCCGCCGCACAGGTTTTCCACGGTCGTCCACCGGTTGTCCACCGGGTTACCCACCGGCTTTTCCCCATGGCTGGGGACGACCGCGGAAAGATCGACGAGCGTTGTCCCCAGAACCGTCCACACACGGTGCACAGGGCGGCGTGACCGGTGGACAACCCGATGACTCTCGGTGACCGTCCACATCGTTTCCGCAGAAGTTATCCACAGCCTGTGGACAGCGATGGGACGACGAACGCAGGTGGTCCACCCGGTGGGGAGCCGGCTGTGGAGAACCTGGGGACGACGGGATGCCGCCGGGTGGCGGTGAACCCGGGTGCCCTGCCTGGTCCGGGACTCAGGTGTTCTGCTTGATCCGGTTGGTCAGCTCGGCGATCTGGTTGTAGAGCGAGCGACGCTCGGCCATCTGCTGCCGGATCTTGCGGTCGGCGTGCATGACGGTGGTGTGGTCACGCCCACCGAAGGCCTGTCCGATCCGGGGCAGCGACAGGTCGGTCAGCTCCCGACACAGGTACATCGCCACCTGCCGGGCGTTCACCAGGACCCGGGATCTCGACTGCCCGCGCAGATCCTCCAGGCTGACCCCGAAGTAGTCGGCGGTCGACATCATGATCTGCTCGGCGGTGATCTCCGGTCCGGCGTTGTCGGGGATGAAGTCGCGGAGGACCTCCTCGGCCAGCGAGAGATCGACCGGGGAGCGGGTCAGCGACGCGAAGGCGGTGACCCGGATCAGCGCACCCTCCAGCTCCCGGATCGAGTTGGCGATCCGGGAGGCGATGAACTCCAGGACGTCGGGCGGGGCGAAGAGGCGCTCCTGGGCCGCCTTCTTCTGCAGGATCGCGATCCGGGTCTCCAGGTCCGGCGGCTGGATGTCGGCCAGCAGCCCCCACTCGAAGCGGGTCCGTAGCCGGTCCTCCAGCGTCTCCAGGTCCTTGGGCCGGCGGTCGGACGTGATCACGATCTGCTTGTTGGCGTTGTGCAGCGTGTTGAAGGTGTGGAAGAACTC